>OHYG01000113.1_pt1 | contig 44733 bp, 39 predicted proteins | sample 1580221 | NCBI WGS metagenome assembly OHYG01 (sample SAMEA3882521, study PRJEB24775) | human gut metagenome | biome: human-associated habitat; feature: intestine environment; material: feces | place: Netherlands | collected 2009/2010 | reverse complement strand
GCCTGCAATTCACAGACAGCAAGCCCTTTCGGCTGCTTGAACAATTTTTACTTCAGAATATTGTCTAACTTTTTGGGGTCACTTCACTTCTGTGCTGCAGCGGTTTTTTTGTGCGAGGCATCTGCCGTATGCGCGGGTCGATGACGAGCATCGGCCCCGGCAGGGCCTTACGCGGTTTTCTTTGCCGCGGCCTTCTTCTTTTTCTTCTTGCGGGCGATGAACAAAATCACCAGCAGCAGTGCGGCTGCGGCGCCGCAAGCCGCCGCGAGCAGGGGCACCTTGCTGGCGGGCATCTGCACAGCGGCGAAGGCCGTCGTACCGGCGGGGGCGGTGCAGGTCAGATAGCTGCCGTCCACGCTTGTGTCGGCCTGCTGCCAGCCTGCGTCGGTCCTGACCCACAGCACGGTGTTCTCCGTCGTCTCCGGCGGCATATAGCGCAGCGTGTGGCCGGTGTCGGCGGGCAGCTCCAGGCCCCACGCCTCCACCAGCGTGCCGGGGGTCTCGGGCGCGTCGTCCACCTCATGGAGCATCAGCTCGTCGGTGGTGTCGAAGCTGCCCTCCACCAGCACAAGGGAGCGTTCACCGCGCTTTTCCTGGCTCTGGCGGACCGTGTTTATGTCGCTGTACTCGGCGTGGATCGTCGCGTCAAACGTCATGCCGGTCAGATCCACATCCTCCCAGCTGCCGTACTGGCCCTGGTGGTTGGGAACCGGCGGCAGCTGATCCGTCGGGAAGTCGCTGCCGTACGGGATGTGGTATTCCTGGACCAGCGAATCCTCGTCGGTCACAAAGCGGACACAGATGCTGCCGAAATCGCCGGGCAGATTTTCCTGCGCGACGAAATCCTCGTAGGCCAGCGGTTCGGCAATGCCCTGGTAGCTGACGCTGTCGATGCCCGCGACACCCTCGTCAACGAAGGTGTTGCCGGTCACGCTGCCGTCCAGCGGGTCGTCCACGATACCGGCAATCGCACCGATCTGTTCGGCAGCGTTGTCGATCATGACCATGGCGCGGCAGTTTTCGATGGTGGCACCGCTGCCGACAATGCCGCCGACCTGCTTTGCACCGGACAGGCGGCCCTTGGCGCAGCTCTCGCGGATCGTGGACTTGCTGATGCCGGCCACGCCGCCGACGCCGGTGGCGTCCTCGGCATCGAGGGTGCCAAAGCCCCTGCAGTCGATGACGGAGCCCATCTCGGCGTCGCCGACGATGCCGCCCGCGTTCTGCTTTTTGGCGCTGATCGTGCCGTAGTTTGTGCAGTCACGGGTGACGACGCGGGTCTTGAAGGTAAAGTTCAGCGACTCGCTGCCCGCGGTGGTGTAGTCGTCCTCGGGGTCCAGATCGTTCTCGCGGGCCATTGCACCGGTAATGCCGCCGGCGTTGAGGTCGGCATTGACCGTGCCGCTGTTGATGCAGTTCGTGACCTTGGCCTCGACGTCGTCATCGGTGTCGTCATCGGAAACATCGTCCACGATGTCGTCTGCATCCCGGTTGACATTCTCGCTGGCACCGGACAGCGTCTGGCCGATCTTGTTGATCTGCTTCGAGATCGCCTTCACGTCGTTGATCAGCGCCTGGCTGTTGCTGCTGGCGTTGTTGTTCAGGCTGCTGACGATGTCGCCCATGCTGGTCAGGCTGCTGCTCAGATCGTTGCGGCTGGCCGTGATGGCGTCGCGGTTCGTCAGCTCGACCTTTGGAATTTCGACGTCCACGGAGTCCGGCAATGCATCCGAAATGTCATTGAGCACATCCTTTGTGTCGGGCAGGTCGTCAAGACCCTCGGTGATGAGCGTATAGCCCGGGTCGATCGGATAGCGCTCGTCCGGCTTTGTGGCAGCGCCGTCGTCCTCGCTGACAACAGTGCTGTCAGCGGAATCGTCAACGGCTTCGGGACCGGGCTGCCCGTGGGGGGTGCGGTCCGCCTCGCCGCCCTCTGCAGCAGGCTCCTGTGCGGGGGCAGTGTCCTGCGCTGCCGTACTGCTTTCGTCAGGCGTGGAGAGGTCAGCACTCTGCGCGGGCTCCTCCGAGGGGGACAGCGTGTAATTCGGATCGACAGGGTCGGTGTCAGACGGAGGCGTCGCTTCGCTGTAGTCGATGACTGTGTCCGAGTCCGCGGCATTGTCTCCGTCGTCTGCGCCGGGCAGGTTGGTATTCTTGAGGTCCTGCTTGAACTGACTCAAGTCGGTCTTGACGGTCTGGGAACCGATGGACACGCCGTTTTGGGCCTGCTTCAGCAGATTCTCAATGGCATTGCGGGAGCTGGTCACGTTGTTCTTCAGCGCTTCGAGCTGGTTGGAAAGGTCGCTGCTGGCGGCGCTGGCGTCATCGCAGGCGCGGTTGACCAGCGTCTGCAGCGTGCTCATCTCGTCGGAAAGCTCCTGCAGCGTGTCCTTTGTGTATTCCAGCGTGCTGCTCGGCTCCATCTGGCCGACGATGCCGCCGCCCTCCTTGCGGGCGTAGACAGTACCGTAGTTGACGCAACCCTCAATGTAGCCGGTCTGGCTGCCCGCGATGCCGCCGACGTTGTAGCCCATGTGCTGGTAGCCCACGGTGCCGCGGTTCATGCAGGCGCGGATGACACCGCCGGACTGGCCCGCAATGCCGCCGATGTCGGTGATGTCGGCGACGTTCTCGGTGCCGATCAGGTCGTTCAGCGTCAGCGAGGAAAGGTCGATGTCGTTCTGCTCCACCGTCGTGTTGACGCTGGAGGTGTTCGTGCAGTTGGCAATGATGCCGTGATTTTCACCGGCGATGCCGCCGATGAAGTGCGCACCGTAGACACTGCCCGTGGTCGTGCAGCTTTCGATGACGCCGGCGGCCAGATTTGTGCCCGCGATGCCGCCGACAACGGACGCGCCGGAGGACACGCCCTCAAAGCGGCAGTTGTGCAGCGTACCGGCGTTGCTGCCCGCAATGCCGCCCACGGTGGAGCGGCTGCCGGTGGGCATCGAGCGGCCCCGGATGACGAGGTCGCGGACGTTGGCCCCCTGCTGCACATAGCGGAAGAAGCCGATGACCGAGCCGTCATCTACAAGGCTCAGGCCGGAGATCGTGTGGCCCTGCCCCTCAAATACGCCGCTGAAGGACGGGATGCCCGCAAAGCCACTGCCGGTCAGTTCCAGATCGGCGTCCAGATAGACGGTGCGGTTTTTGCTCCAGCTGTCCAGGCGGCAGGAATCGACCAGCTGCAAAAGGTCATCGACGGTGCCGATGTGGAAGGTCTCCTTTTCGGCGGTGTCGGCGGTCTCGCTCTCCCCTTCCGCAAAAACGGGCAGGGTCAGCGCCAGCACAAGGCAGAGCGCCAGCAGCGCAGCCCAGAGGCGGCGCGTCAGGTCAGAAATGCGGTTCATTCAGCGTCGCCTCCCTTCGTGTCAGTGTCGGGCGTATCGGGTTTGCCTGGTTCGGGGGCACCGTCCTCGGATTCGTGGATGTTCTTCTCCGACAGGTACATGTCGGGCTTGTCAACGGTAAATTCGGTGCCGGTGGCAATGTTCGCACTGAACTGGCCGTGCAGCACGCCCTTGATTTCAGCATCTACGACGCCGTTGATGTAGCCGCGCACGCGGCCATTGACGTGCATTGTGCCGCTGGCCGTGCGGGCCATACCGGCAACGCCCTTCATCTCAAAGCTGGTGCGCTCGATGATGGTGTCGCCCAGGATCAGGATCTGCGGCAGGACGAACAGAACCAGAAGGATGGAAACGATCGTGCCGCGGCCCAGGCAGGTACCGATGGCGGAGATAACGGGGTTCGTGGTCAGCACGCTGATCAGAATACCCGCGGATGCCAGAATGGAGCCGGAGGTGAAGATGGTCGGGAACGACTCGTTCAGGGCTGTGACGATGGCCTCTCGCGGGCGCATGACCTTCTTCAGGTCGGTGTAGTGGCTGGAGATAACGATGGCGTAGTCGATGTTTGCACCCATCTGAATGGAGTTGACGATCAGGTAGCCGAGGAAGTACAGCGGGGTGTGCTGCAGGTACGGCACCGAGAAGTTGATCCAGATACTGCCCTGAATGACGATGATCAGCAGCACGGGCAGACCCGCGGACTTGAATGTGAACAGCAGGACCAGGATAACGAACAGCGCGGACAGCACACTGATCAGCAGGTTATCCTCGCCGAAGGAGCTGGACAGGTCCATGGCGCTCGTCGTATTGCCGACAACGTAGAACGAATCGGTGGCGTAGTATTTGCCGATGATGTCGTGCATCTTGTTGACGAAGGCGAACGTCTCGTCGGTCTCCTCGGGCAGGTTCAGATAGACGACCATACGGCTGTAATCGTCACTCTGCAGCTGCTTCTGAGCTTCATCGAGCTGGTCGAACAGGTCGTCCAGCGTGTCCTGCACATCACCCGAGAGCGTGATGTTGCCGTCGTGCATCTCCTGCTCCAGGAACCTGAACATGTCGTAGATTGGCACTTTATAATCGTCCAGGCCGTTGATGATCTCGCCGTACTCGTCATGGTCGACGGCGTAGGCGCCGTACAGTGCCTTGGCAACCTCGAAGTCGAGGTTGGCCATCTCGGCCAGCTGGCGCGGTGTCACAGCGTCGGTCAGCATATAGCCGTCCATCGCTTCAATGTTGGCCAGACCCATCGTGGATTTGACCTCGGAGCAGGCGTCCAGCTCGTCGAGGATCCTGCCCTCGGACTCATAGTCGCCCGACGGCACAATGACGGCCACCATGTTGCTGGAACCGAAGGTGTTTTTGATTTTCTGGTAGGCGATCTGGCGCTCGCTCTGCTTGGCGGTGACCAGGTCGGTGTAGGTGTAGCAGTAGGGGCACAGGTTGGCAAAGACCGCCGCCGCCACGATGATGACGCCGAAGATCGGCGGGATGATAAAGCGGGTCTTGATGTCGAACTTGCCGACGGCGGTGATCTTGGGAATCAGGTTCTTGTGGCGGGTCTTGTCGATCAGCTTGCTGAACAGCACCAGCAGGCCGGGCATCAGCGTAAAGACACAGAGCATACTGAACAGGATAGCCTTGATCAGGACCGTAGCCAGGTCGCGGCCAATGCCGAAGTGCATGAACGCCAGCGCGGCCAGGCCGCTGATCGTCGTGAGCGAGGAGGAAGAAATCTCCGGGATAGCCTTGGAAAGCGCGGCAATGCAGGCCTCGCGGGTGGGCAGCGTCTCATGCTCATCGCTGAAACGGTGGCACAGAATGATGGCGTAGTCGATGGCCAGCGCCAGCTGCAGTATGACGGTGACTGAGTTGGAGATGAAGCTGATCGTGCCGCACAGGAAGTTTGTGCCCATGTTCAGCAGCGCCGCCGCGCCGAAGGTCATGAGGAGGACCGGGACCTCGGCATAGGAGCGGGAGGTCAGCGTCAGCACGACGACGATGATGATGGCCGCAATGATGACGATGACGAGCATTTCCGATTGCAGGTCCGCGGAGGAATCGTAGCCGACCTCGGAATAGATCGAGGTGTCGTAGCTGCCCTCAAGCTCGTCGCGGATCTCCTGCAGGGCGTTCTCGGCGCGCTCGTCCCCTACTTCTGCGTCAAAGCTGACGGAGAACAGCGCCGACGCATTCGTGTAATGCTCGTCGGTGTCGTCAAATTCGACGGTGGTGACACCCTCGATGTCCTCAAGCCGGGACTGGATGTCCAGCGCAGTATCGTAGGTGATGTTGGACACCATGACGTTGGCCGTGCCGTAGGTGACGAAGTTGTCATTCATCACGGTCAGGCCCTGGCGGGTCTCGGTGGTGTCGGGCAGGTAGGTCGTGATGTCGTCCTCGACCTTGACCCAGCCCGTCGCGATGGCACTGAAAATCAGCGCAAATATGTATAACAGGAAGAACAGGTTGCGTTTATCAACGATAAACGAAGCCAGCTTTTCCATCCCGCCGCCTTTTGGCTTTTCGTTCTCCAAGAGTATACAGCCTCACTTTCCCATTTTATTCGATACAAAAAGGATACATCAATATTATACGAAATGCAAGGCCCATGCAACACGGTCAAATTCAGAGGAATGTACAAAGAAGCGAGGAAGTTTTTGTTAAGGTACACAAAACAAAAACACCGTGCGGTGTTAAACCACACGGTGTTGAAAGCTATTTGGTAAGCTAAATTACTTCAGCTCGACCTTAGCGCCGACCTCGGCCAGCTTCTTCTGGATGTCCTCGGCGTCAGCCTTGGAAGCCTGCTCCTTCAGCTTGGCGTTCGGGGTCTCAACCAGCTTCTTGGCCTCCATCAGGGAAGCGCCGGTCAGCTCCTTAACGGTCTTGATGACCTGCATCTTGTTGGCGCCAACGTCAGCCAGGATGACGTCAAACTCGGTCTTCTCCTCCTCAGCGGGAGCAGCAGCGCCGGCGGCAGCGGGAGCGGCAGCAGCAACAGCAGAAACGCCGAACTCCTCGCAGATGGTGTCAACGAGCTCTTTCAGCTCCAGAACAGTCATAGTCTTGACAGACTCGACAATGGCAGTGATCTTCTCAGAAGCCATGGTAGTTACCTCCATAAATTTTATAGTTTTAAGCGGCGCGGTTTGTATTCAAGGAGCGCTGCGCCGGTGCGCTCAACCTGCTAAACCTAAACTCAGGCAGCAGTCTCGTCCTGCTTGTCGACGATACCCTGCAGGGCAACAGCCAGACCGCCAACGATACCGTTGAGGGAGCCAGCCAGCATGGAGAGCAGGCCTTCGCGGTTGGGCATGGTAGACAGGCTCTTGATACCTGCAGCGTCCATGACCTGACCATCGCAGAAGCCGCCCTTGACGACGAAGCGCTTGGACTTGTCGGCGTCAGCAAACTTGCACAGGATGCGAGCAGCAGCAGCCGGATCCTCCGGAGACAGAGCGATAGCCGTGTCACCCTTGAAGTACTCGGTCAGACCCTCGTACTGGGTGCCCTTGACGGCCAGGCGCAGCATGGTGTTCTTGACGACCATGTAGTGCACGCCAGCCTCACGCAGCTCCTTACGCAGCTTGGTGTCATCAGCAACGCTGATGCCGTTGTAAGCAACGACAACACCGGCCAGAGAGCCTGCGATCTTCTCGTTCAGATCAGCAACAAGAGCCTTCTTAGCTTCCAGAATCTTTGCACTGGGCATTTGAAATTCACCTCATTCCACTTACAGATTGGTTTCGGTAAGCGGCTTTTTATGTGATATACAGAAAAAAGCCCCTTCCCGTCGCCGGGAAAGGGCTTGAAAGCATTGCAATCAAACGCACGTTTCTCGGCAGGTGGGTAAAACCCGTTATGCCTTGCGGCACCTGCTGTCTCAAAAACAGCTTAATTAGTATAGCACGCGAACGTGCGTTTGTCAAGCGTTTTTCAGCTCAAAGCTGAAAAACTTATACGCCGTACTTGTTGGTAGCAACGCGGACGCCGGGGCCCATGGTGGTGGCGATGGTAGCGCTCTTGAAGTACTGGCCCTTGGCAGCGGCGGGCTTAGCCTTGGCGATGGCATCCAGGACGGTGTCCAGGTTGGTCATCAGCTTCTCGGCGCCGAAAGAGGCCTTGCCGATGGGCACATGGATGATGTTCTGCTTGTCCAGACGGTACTCGATCTTACCGGCCTTAGCGTCGGTAACAGCCTTGCCGACGTCGGGGGTAACGGTGCCGGCCTTCGGGTTGGGCATCAGACCACGGGGGCCCAGGACCTTACCGAGACGGCCAACGCGGCCCATCATGTCGGGGGTGGTGACCAGAACGTCGAAGTCCAGGTAGCCGCCGGCGATCTTGGCGATCAGATCGTCATCACCGACCTCCTGCGCACCGGCAGCCTCAGCGGCCTTGGCGGCGTCGCCCTTGGCGATGGCGATAACGCGGACGTTCTTACCGGTGCCGTTGGGCAGGACAACAGCGCCGCGGACCTGCTGGTCGGCGTGACGGCTGTCAACGCCCAGGCGGACGTGCAGCTCAACGGTCTCGTCGAACTTAGCGGTAGCGGTCTTGCAGCACAGCTCCAGGGCCTCGTTGGGATCGTAAGTCTTGTTATTCTCGATCAGCTTAGCAGCGTCGATATACTTCTTGCCGTGTTTCATTGCGTATTACCCTCCTATTCAGCCCTCAACGGTAACGCCCATGCTGCGGGCGGTGCCCTTGATCATGCTGACAGCGGCCTCCAGGGAAGCAGCGTTCAGGTCGGGCATCTTGGTCTTGGCGATCTCCTCGGCCTGAGCCAGCGTGATGGAGCCAACCTTGTTCTTGTTGGGCACGCCGGAAGCAGTGTCGATGCCGGCAGCCTTCTTGATCAGAACGGGCGCCGGAGGAGTCTTGGTGATGAAGGAGAAGGAGCGGTCAGCGTAGACCGTGATGACGACGGGGATGATCATGCCCATCTGGTTCTTGGTACGCTCGTTGAACTCCTTGGTGAACGCCATGATGTTGACGCCCTTCTGACCCAGAGCAGGACCAACAGGGGGAGCCGGAGTTGCCTTGCCGGCGGGGATTTGCAGCTTGATGTAGCCAGTGATTTTCTGTGCCATAATACTTGCACCTCCAAATTTTGTGGTGAGTTGCGGCCTGCGGTGCAGACCTCCCACGGGCGCACGACCTCCGCGCGCCCTATAAAAACCGTACCCCGGGCACAGGCCCGTTCGCGGTCTTTACCGGAAACTAGGGTGTCCTGAGAAAAACTCAGAACAGCTTGACCTGATGCAGCTCCAGCTCTGCCGGAAGCTCGCGGCCAAACATGGTGATCCTTACGCGCACCTTGCGCGCAGGAATGTCGATCTCGTCGACGGTGCCGACGGAGCCTTCCATCGGACCGGCGGTGATCTCAACCGTATCACCGACCTTGTACTCGACCTCAAGGTCAACGGTGGTTTCGACGCCCATCTTGGCAACCTCCGCCTCGGTCAGGGGCTCGGGCTTGGACTCCGGGCCGACAAAGCCGGTGCAGCCGCGCGTGTTGCGCACGATGTACCAGGTGTTGTCGTTCATGACCATTTTAATAAAGACGTAGCCGGGGTAGAGCTTCGACTGAACCTCTTTCTCGCCGGTCTTGTTGCCGCGCTTGTCAAAAACTTCTTCAATGCGGGTCTCGGTGGGAACCTTGACGTCGCAGATCAGATCCTGCAGGTGGCGGTTCTCCACCATCGTCATCAGATCGGTTGCGACCTTGTTCTCATAGCCGGAATAGGTATGTGCCACATACCAATTTGCTTGCTCAGCCATTGTCTTTGCCTCCGCTCAACGCGCTCAGGCGCCGATCAACAGGTGGATGGCGCCGCCAAAGATGAGGTCCAGCAGGATCAGCACGACAGCTGCGACCAGCACGACCACGATAACGGTGATCGTATTGGTTTTGACGTCGTTCTTGCTGGGCCACACGACCTTTTTCAGCTCGCTCTTCGTATCTTTGAAATACTTGCCGATCCCTTTGAAAAAGTTCTTGACCTTGTCGAAGAAGGAGACCTTCTTCTTGCCGTCGTTCTTTTTGGGCTTGTCGCTTTGAGTCTGGGCTGCAGCGGTGGCTGCTTTATTGTCTGCCATCTCTAAGCTCCTATCCTCACTTGGTTTCGCGGTGAAGGGTATGCTTCTTGCAGAAACGGCAATACTTCTTCATCTCAAGACGGTCCGGAGAGTTCTTCTTGTTCTTCTCCTTGTTGTAGTTGCGCTGCTTGCACTCCGTGCAGGCCAGGGTGATCTTGACAGTCATTGTTCGGCACCTCCATTATCGGTTAATAAGCCTCCCTCGCGCTTGCAGGCGCCCTTGAAAAAGGGCATAAAAAATAAACCCGCAAAAGAGGTACTATCATAATAACACGACTGCGGGTCTACGTCAAGCGGTTTTGCAAAAATTCTTGTAAAATTTTGACGGCCTTGCGCCGAACGCAGAAGCGGAAGCTCCGCGGGCGGGCATAGCCGCGTTCCCCGTCACAGCAGGAGGGCGCAAACGGCTGCCATCCCCTCCTCCGTCAGCTGCACGCCGCCCCGGGCAGTGGCCACGGCGGCGGTGGTGTAGTCAATCGTCAGGGCTGTGCGGGCACTTAAATAGGCCAGTGTCTCGCCCAGGGCGTTCAGGTCTGCGGCCAGCAGGTCGGTCAGCAGCCGGGCACTGCGGCTGCGCAGACCGTCGGGCAGACCGGCCAGCAGCGCCGGGTCCTGCCGCAGGAACGCCGCCCAGACGGCGGCGCGGGCCATGCAGCCCTCCCCTGCCCCGGGCAGCGCCGCCTGCAATTGGGCGATCAGCTCCGACGCCTGCGCGGCGGTACACACGGCGATGGGGTCCTCACCGTAGCCCAGGCGCGTGCGTGCGGCGGCATCCAGCAGCGATGCCGTGTCGATGCGTGCCGAGGCTGTGCGGCCCGCGCAGTCCGCCCAGGTGGCGGGCGTGGCCGCGATATAGTGCAGCGCCGGGGCGGCGGTCTCCCCCGTAGCCACCGTGCCGACGAGCAGCTGTGCGGCCCGCCCGGCCCCGGCAGACAGCGCACACTCCGCCAGCGTTGTTGTGCCCGAGGGTGCGCTGACGCGCAGCGAACCCGGCAGTGCGCAGAGTGTGACCGTCTGCTGCGGGCCGTCCGCACGGGCCAGCACAAAGGCGGGCTCCTCCTGCTGGACGACGAGCAGCAGCGTATACACGCCCTGCGCACCCGGCTCGATGTGCAGCGTACTGTCCGCCGCCGACGCCTGGCGCAGGAGCTGCTGCTTCTGGTATTGGTCGGTGAAGAACGCGACGGTCAGCACCATCGGCAGCAGCAGAAGCAGCGTCAGCCCGAGGCTGTACCAGAAAATTCCGCGGTTGGAACGCATAACCCACACTCCCCCAGCAAAGACTATGCCTACAGTGTAGGCCGCAAGGGCCGCGCTTATACACTATTATAAAGGAGTGTCTGGTATGTTTGATGAATTTGGACCCCGCGGTGCCGAGGATGAGCGCGAAGGCTTCTGGACCGATTTGAGCGAGGTGCCCGACGAGCAGTACCGCGACGAGGATGAGCCGAAGCAGACGCAGGAGGTCATTGTCCCACCCGCGCAGGAGCCGTATGGCCCGGGAATCGTGCCGCCGGAGGAGAGCTAAAGTAAAAAGGCTTCCCCCGCGGGGGAAGCTGTCGCCGCAGGCGACTGATGAGGGGTGAGCTTGCGGAGGCAGCCCGTACACGGGGAGACATCGCAAGCTCGCCCCTCATCCGGCCTCGGGCGGGGCCTCGGCCACCTTCCCCCACGGGGGAAGGCACGTACATTTATACCTTTTGATACACCAAAAACCGGAACCCGATCTCTGTCGTCAGGCGTTCACATTCTGCAAGCCTGGCTGCGCCGTCGGCGGGGGTGTTCCAGTAATAGGGCGTCATGGCGAACAAATCCTGCACACTCTGCCCTTCCAGCGTGATGACAGCGGTGGACTCAACGGCCTTCACAAACGCAAAGCCGTCGTATTCGGTCTGCCGGACCTCGTTTTCGTATGGGCAGTCGTACAAAATCTCTTTCAGGCCGAACAGATGCCGCGCGGTGGGCACGGCGTAAACAAGATGCCCGCCCGGGCGCAGCATACGGGCAAACTCGGCCTCGGCCATGGGCGAGAAGATGTTCAAAAGCAGGTCGGCCCAGCCGTCGCGCACCGGTGCACAAAAGCTGCCGCCGACACAGAACGCCGCGTCGGGCACGAGCTTCGACGCCAGCCGCACGGCCTCCTTGGACAGGTCGAACGCCGCAATCTGAGGGCCGCCCAGCGCGTCATACAAATACTTATCGTAGCTGCCCTCGCCGCAGCCGGCGTCCACAATATGGTCGTGGGGCAGCGCGGCGCAAAGCGCGGCCAGCGTCGCCATCAGCGGGGCGTAGTGCCCTGCCGACAGGAACGCGCGGCGGGCGCGGACCATGGCCTTGCCGTCGCCGGGGTCGGCGGCGTGCTTCTTCTGCATCGGCAGTAAGTAGGCGTAACCCTCTTTGGCAAGGTCAAAGCTGTGGGCTCTGGCACAGCGCAGGCTGCGCCCGGCCAGCAGCAGCGGCCCGCCGCATACGGGGCAGCGCAGGGCTGCCGCGGTGGCGGGGGTCATTCGGCAGCCTCGGCGGGCGTGGCCGTCTCGGGGGTGTCCGCTGCGTCCGATGCCTCGGGCGGCAGCGGCACAGTCATACCGCCGTGGGCGGCGAGATAGTCCTCGAAATTTGCAAATTTCTGCTTCGGCGGGCGGCGGGAGATTAGATCAAGACCCGGCTGCTCCGGCGCGGTGCTGCGCGGGGCGCGGGCATTGTGGGGCGGACGCGGTGCCTTGGGCTGGTCGCGCAGCGGCTGGCTGGGCACCTGCGGGGCCGGGCGGGCATTGCGGCGCGGCGGCTGGGGCACGGCAGGGCGTGCGCTCTGGGGCGCATTCTGGGGGGCAGCCGGGCGCTGGGCCGGGGCATTCTGGCGCGGTGCCTGCTGGCTCTGCGGTTGGGCGGGTCTGCCCTGCCCGCGGCGGGGGTGGCTGCCATTGGCGCGGGGCGCATTCTCGCTGCGCGGTGCCTTGGGGGCTGCGGGCGCAGCGGCCTGCGGGGCTGGCTTGCGCGGCTGTGCGGGGGCTTTCCCCTCACGCGCGGGCTGCTGCGCCTGCGGGGCGCTGCCATTGCCAGCAGGGCGACGGCGGCGGCGACGGTGCGGTGCACCGTTCGGGGTTTGTGCAGCTTTTTCCATAATTCACCTGAATCCTGTTATACGCCGATGACACGGCATTCATTGTAATATCGTTTTTCCTCGGCATGGCCCATGCTGAAGGTCTTGCGGGGCAGCACGCCGCCCAGCACAACGCCCTTGAACAGGTCAGCCTTCGCAAAGTCGGGCAGCAGAATGGCCGTGGCTGGTTTGGCCGGGTCGGAGGCCAGCGCCAGCGCCGTGCTTTCGCCGTGGATGTAGTCCACGGTCACGCCGGGATGGGCGGGCAGGAAGTCCGCCAGAAATGCCTCCACACTGCCGACGGTCAGCGGCGCGGGCGGGTTGGCCAGCGCAACGGCACTCTCGCCGTGGGCATCGGCCAGGCGCAGACGCTGGTCGGACATCGTCGTACTGCTCCCCTGCTGCTGGTCCCAGGCGTCGAGCGCGGCATACAGCTCCTTGGCATCGACGCCGAACACGACGCGGTGGATCGGCTCGATCTCAATGGCGGGGCTGTGGACGTTGCAGACCTCGGCCAGGCACCAGCGCGCCGGATGGGTCCTGCGCTGCTCCTCGCTCAGGGTGGGCTTCAGCTCCTCCCAGTAGGCCTTGGCGGTGGCCAGGCTGTGATTGCCGTCACCGACGGCCAGTACCATCGGCTGCTGCCCTTTGGCAGCGGGCCAGCGGCGGGCAAAGGCGGCAGGGTCGGCCAGCGCCGCCAGCGCGGAATCAATTTGGGCAATGAGCGCGGAGTCCTCGACGGCCCAGCCGCGCAGATGCCCGCCGCCCAGCATCAGCTCACCGTCGTAGAGCGGCGGCAGCTGGTTTTTGATAAGCCCGATTGGCTCGATCAGCGTGCAGTCGGCGTCGTCGGCCAGCATCATGACGTGGGGCGTTTCCAGCGTCGCCCCGCGGCGGACCTTGAGGCGCGGCGGGATGCGCTCCACGACGGTGCTCTCGCTCGGGCGGATAGCGGGCTTGGAGCCCTTCGCGTAGTCGTAGGCATCAAGATCGACAGCGCCGACAAGGCCCTGCCGGACCGTGCCGTCCATCTGGGTGCGCTCAACATAAACGTAGCCATGTACTTTCCGGGTCAGAACGGACTTGCGGTACTCCTCCATCGTACGGCGGATGCTCTCTAAGCGCTCGGCCTCCTGCGGGGTGCCTAAGTACGCCTCCGGCAGAACGATGTGCAGGGTGCTGGGCTTGCCGTCGGCCAGGTGCTCGGCGCGCTGCCAGTACTCCGGCTGGGAGGTGAACTGGTCAACGGCGATGCAGGCCCATGGGTCCAGCGGGACCCCGGCGGCGGGCAGTAAAATATCGGCTGCGGTAAAGCAGGCTTCGGACATAACAACGACCCCCTAACAGTTACAGAACAACGGTGTGGCCAACCAGAGCGTAGATCGCCAGCGACAGCACGCCGACGTAGATCATCGAGCTGGGCAGACCCTGGAAGATCGAGGAGATGGCCTTGCTGCGCAGACGGCGGCGGCCCTCCCGAACGATAAAGACGGCAAAGACATAGCCCAGCCCGCTGCCCAGAGCGAACGCGACGCTTTGCAAAATCGTATAGTTCTGGTTCGCGCAGATGAGCATCGTGCCCAGCACGGCGGTGCTGCAGGTGGCAAGGCTGAGCTGGCTGCGGCAGCTGGCGCGCAGCCTGCGGGGCAGCACGCCCAGCAGCAGCCAGGCCACGGCCATGGCCGCGATGCCGCAAGTCAGGTAGACGATGGGGCGCAGGGCCGAAATGGGCAGCCATGCGGGCAGATAATCACGCAGCCACGGGAAAAACAGGTCGTGTGCGGCCCAGCCGGCAGGTGCGGACAGCGTGATGACCAGCAGCAGCGGCAGGCAGAAATCCCACACCTGCGCGCGGTGGTCGGGCACGAGCTTCATCAGGCGGGTGACGCCCAGCGCGCGGGCCAGGATGACATTCTCCGCAAAGACGGCCAGCACCATATAGCTGATAAACTGCACAATACCGTTTAAAATCGGCTGCAGCTCAGTGCTTACGGTCAGCATACAGGCGGCGCACCTCCTCATGTTTATAATCGGTGTACAGGTTGGCAGCGGCGCACCAGATGGCGGCCAGGATACCCACGATGACAAAGCCGCCCGCGGGCAGTGCAGCCAGCGGCAGCAGCGCATTGTGCAGGATGACGTTGCCAAAGACCGCGCCCGTGGCCAGCAGCTCACGCAGGCAGCCCACGATGAGCAGCACAACACACATGCCGAGCGCGTTGTTGAAGCCGTGGCGGAACGCATCCCTCACGGGTTCAAGGTCGGAGAACTCCATGCGCTTGACGATGGCGGGCTCCACGACCATGATCGGCAGGTAGATGCCCAGCAGCGTCAGGTCAGAGCCGAACAGTGCGTAGAGCAAAACATACGTAGGGATGTAGAGAAGCGCCGCAGAGTAGCAGTACACCACGGGGCGGAAGCGGTTCTTTGTCAGGTGGCAGATGGCCACGGCCAGCACACGGGTGAAGGTGACCAAAATCAGCGAGGCAATACAGAGCATGAGCGCCCGCCGACCGTCCAGCGCGGCACCGATGACCGGGGCCATGCCGAGGCCGCGCACAAGCACGGGGTTGGACAGCCAGATGTGGTCGGCGCGGATGCGCTCGTTCAGGGCAGCCTCCGCCGCGGCGTAGGAGCGCGAGGCGCTGGCTTTTTTGGACTTCGGCGCAGGGGTCGGCTCCGGGTGGGCGGTGTGCTCTGCCGGGGCGGGCGCAGCCGGTGCCGCAGGGGCCGCCTTTTGTACCGGCGGCATGACCTGCGTGGGCTGCTGGGCGGGCTGTGCCGCGGGTGCAGGGGGCTGCACGGCATGGGCGGCAGGCTCGGCAGGCTCGGCAGTTCTGCGCTTCGGGATCGAGATCGTGCGGGTCTCGTCAGCTGCTGCGGGTGTCTGGTTGCTGCGGGCAGCGGGAGTGGGCTGGGGTGCTGCGGACGGTGTGACCGCGGGGCTCCTGCCGTACTCCCGGTCCCGGTAGCTGCGGAACCGATCCTCCTCGGCCTGGGCTTCCGCCTGGCGGGCGGCCTCGCGCTCAGCCTGGCGGCGCTGGACCTCCTCCAGCATGGCGCGGCGCTCCGCGGCGGTGTACCGCGGGCGGCTCGTCGGGATGATGCCGCCGCTGCGGGCGGCATCACTGCGTCCGGGCGCGGGCTGCTGCGGTGCGCCGGGCTGCTTTTCCGGTGCAGGGGCCGCCGGGGCGGCGGGCACCTTGCCGGTCTGCATGGCGGCAAGGGCGGCCTCGATCTCGGCGCGGGAGGCGCCCTTCTCCGCCATGGCGCGGGCGACCTCGAGCATCTCCCTGGTGATGTGCGGGATAATTAAGGTCTCGGAGCGCTCCTCGCCCCGGCGCTTATTCGGGTTTTGTTGAATTGGCAAGGCGCTGCTCCTCCTCTCTCATAAAGCGGATGCGTTCGGTGCGGTGGCTGATGAGGTCGAGCCATTCGGGGATGGAACTGACGATCAGCAGCGCACAGCAGGCCGCACACTCATACGGGCTGAACACGCGGAACACATAGGTCATGATGCCCAGCGCCGCGCCGTAGATGATGCGGCTCATGCGGCGGTCCGGCATCGTGACCGGCTCACAGATCAGGAACAGGCCGGTGAACAGTGCCGTGCCGGACAGGACGACATATTTTTCCAGATAGAAGCGCTGGCGGATATATTCCCACGGCAGGCTGAAGGTCGGCAGCTCGTTCAGATTCGGGAAGAACCACGGCAGGCCGATGACAAAGATAAAGAACGGAATAACGACAGAAAGCTTGATGTGCCCGCGCACAAGCAGGAACAGCCCGCAGGCCATCACGACCAGCGCTGCGCTGGTGCCCATGGCGGCGGAGACGTTGCCGGTCAGCAGGTTCATCGTGCTGGCACTGGGCAGACCGCCATCCCGCAGAGTGGCGTTCATGCCCTCGACGAGAGTGGTGTTCACGCTGCCGAACAGCGGCAGCTGCGTGCCGGGAATGGGGTACGAAAAGACGTCCTGCGGCCACGAGATACCGGCCACGACGACGCCGACGGCGGCGGGATGGAACGGATAGTGGCCCTCGCCACCGAACGCCTCCTTGACGAGCACGGCGACGATGACGGCGGAAATGACGATGGGATACGAGATGCTGGCAGGCATCAGCAGCGCGATGAGCGCGGCAAAGCACTCACTGGACGGCTCATGGGACTGGTAGCCCGTGCCGTGCAGCGGGGCCAAGGCACAGTCGCACAGGTAGGCGGTCAGCAGTGCGGCCAGCAGCAAAAGCACCGGGCGCGCACCGTAGTAATACCACGACATGCCGATCAGCGGGACTGTGCACCACAGCAGGTCACTGTAGTAGCTGTAGTTCGCGCTGCGTTCAACTTTTTTACGATTGGGCATAGGGAAAAAGCTCCTTTACTTGCTGTGCAGGACGTTTACCACAGCGGCAGGATCCATGGCATGGAACAGCGAACTTCCGGCCACGAGCCAGTCGACCCCGGCAGCGATGCACAGGGGGCCGGTCACGGTGTTGATGCCGCCGTCCACCTCGATCAGGGTATCACAGCCGCGGCGGGTGCGCTCGGCACAGATGGCGGCAATGCGCGTGGGGGTGGTGGGGAGGAACTTCTGCCCGCCGAAACCGGGCTCCACGCTCATGACCAGGATCAGATCGACAACGCCCAGATACGGGAAAACAGCTTCCACCGGCGTGCCGGGGCGGATGCTGATGCCGACCTGGCAGCCCGCAGCGCGGATAGCGGCGATGACCTCCTCTGCCGTGTCCGGCACAGCTTCGAGGTGGAAGGTGATGAGGCTGGCCCCTGCCCTGGCAAAGTCGGCGGCGTAGCGGGCCGGGTCACTGATCATCAGGTGGACGTCGTAGTAGACGTCGGGCATAGCGGCATGCAGGCATTTCAGCACCGGCGCGCCGTAGCTGATATTGGGTACAAAGTGCCCGTCCATCACGTCAAAGTGCATCAGGTCGACACCGGCCTCCAACAGGCGGGTGCAGTCATGCTTCAGGTTGGCAAAATCGGCCGACAGGATCGATGCGGCAATTTTCGTCATAATGTATATACTCCCTTGATAGTCCCTCTTTGTTGTACGTAGTATGTGCAGTGTGCACATATAAAACTATTATAGCCCATTGCGCCCCAAAAAGCAAGAAGCCCGCAGACCGGGTGTCCCGGTTTGCGGGCTGGGGCAAAAGGGCTTCCCCTGAGGGGGAAGCTGTCACCGCAGGTGACTGATGAGGGGAGAGCTTACGGAGAAAGCCCGTAAACGGGCGGCTGCCGCAGGCTTGCCCCTCATCCGGCCTCGGGCGGGGCCTCGGCCACCTTCCCCCGAGGGGGAAGGCTTATTTCTTTTCACTGTGCCAATGATGCACGGTCTGCAGCTGGAACTCAAAGTCGCGGGCATCCTTGGCAAGTTGGCTCGAGAGGATGATACCCGAGATAAACAGCAGCAGCGCCGCCACCAGCACAAAGCAACAGACGATCAAAGTCGGGAAGCGCGGCACAAGGCCGGTCCGGAAATACTCGCCCAGCACTGGGATCATAAAGCCGATACCGAACACGGCCAGGATCGCGGCCAGAATGCCGAAAAAGCTGAACGGGCGGTAGTTCTTGAACAGCCGTGCAATCGTGCCCAATACCTTAAAGCCGTCGGAGTAGGTGTTCAGCTTGCTCTCCGACCCTTCCGGACGGTCACGGTAGTCAATGACAACGTTCTCGACCTGCATATTGCGCTGCAGGGCGTGGATCGTCATCTCGGTCTCGATCTCAAACCCGCGGGACAGCACGGGATAGGTCTTGACGAACTGGTAGCTGAACGCGCGGTAGCCGGTCATAATGTCCTTGATCTTGCCGCCAAACAGATGATTTGTGCAGAACCGCACCAGATCGTTGCCGAAGTTGTGGAACGGGCGCTTGTTCTGGGTGTAGTAGGTGCTGGACAGGCGGTCACCGACGACCATGTCGGCCTGGCGCCCGGTCACGGCAGCGACCATCTCGGGCGCGGCCTCCGCGGGGTAGGTATCGTCGCCGTCCACGAGAATGTACGCCTCTGCGTCGATCTCGCGGAACATGCGGCGCATGACATTGCCCTTGCCCTGCTGGTACTCGTGGCGGACAACGGCCCCGGCTCCGGCGGCCAGCTCGGCAGTGCCGTCGGTGGAATTGTTGTCGTAGACGTAGACGGTGGCGTCGGGCAGGACGCGGCGGAAATCCGAGACGACCTTCTCGACAGTCTTGGACTCGTTGTAGCAGGGGATCAGAACGGCGATTTTATCCATAATAACAGGACCTCCGGGCGGATTTTACATCCAGAATTGAACAAGGCGGCTGACGGTGTAGTAAAGGGAAGGATTCATGCCCTGCAGATACGGCTCCATGGCGAAGAGCGTGCAGAAGCGGTAGATGGCGGTATATGCCACAGCGGCGGCCATGACGGTGCGCAGCACGGGCAGTGCCGCGGCGGCGGTGCCCTCCCCCAGCGCTGCGCGGCGGGAGAGTGCGCCCTCGGCGCAGAACCAGCACAGCGCCGCACCAAGCAGCAGCACGGGGCTGTAATCCATCAAATAGCGGTAGAGCACCCCGGCCATCTCGCAGTCAACGACGGTCATGACGACCATGGCGGCCAGGCTGCCGTAGACCACACAGGCGGTGACACGGCGGCGGTGCAGACAGTGGCGGAACGCGGGAAGCAGCGGCAGCGCCAGCACCCACAGGTACGGCGTGGCGGCCAGAATGCCGCCCGTGAACTTCTCGCTGATCGTGCGGATGACGGCGTTCGTCTGGACGTCGGTCTCCCGCAGGAACGGGAAAACACCCTGCCAGCTGGGCAGCTCGAACAGACTCGTGAACACAGCCGGGCCGATGCGCACGGCGTTGAAGCCGCGCTGGGTCATATCGTTGCCGGTCAGGTTGTAGTTGGCGCCAAAGTCAAAGGGCGAGCCGAACCGCGCAGCGTTGTACCACATGAGCCCGGCAGCGACCAGCACCACCGGCAGCAGGAACGCGGCGGCCTCCCCTGCCCCGGCGCGGCTGCGCAGCCGCTTCTGCCCGATGTACCGCGGCCAGAAGATGGGCACGGCCAAAAACGCAAACAGCTCCATCTGGGGACGGCACCCGGCGACGAGCGCCACGCAGAGGCTGCCGAAGACGAGCTTGACGACCAGCGCACCGCGCTTTTCCATCGGCGTGCTGGCGGCGGAGAGCCAGAGCCAAAGCCCCAGCATCAGCAGCGCCGCACCGCAGAGGATGGCATATTCATAAATGTAGGGGCGCAGCAACAGATAGTAGAACTGACTGCCCAGCGCTACGGCGGCCACGGCCAGCAGGTACGCTGCGGTGGACGCCTGCGGGGACCACCGGCGCACGGCCTGCCCGACGACGCCGAAGCAGGCGGCGAGGAAGATCAGCCCCAGCAGGACCATGCAGGGCGCATAGGCCAGGTTCTGGATGCCGGTCAGTGCCTCAAACGGCAGCTGGAACAAAAGACACGGTACAATGCCAAAATAGACGTAGTAGCGCCCATTGTAAAAGGCGTGGTCCCAGTGGATGTCGTTGATTTGCGCGGCGTCGCGCGCCCCGGCATCGTAGGGGTTGTCCAGCGCCAGCAGCTCGGCGGGCGGGTCGGCCTCCAGGTCAAGGCGCCCGTTCAGCAGGCTGTGCGCCAGCGCGCCGTACTGCTGGTAGACGAAGCTGACCGTGCTCTCCCCGTCCCAGAACGCGGTGTTGTAATCTTTTGTGGCAAGGCCGGTGTTGCTCGGCTCCCAGAACGGGATGACCACGACGAAGGCAGCCAGCACAAGGCCCAGCACAGCGGCTGCGGCGCGGTCACAGACGTTGCCCGCCAGCCAGCGGCGGTGCCACAGCCCGCTGGCCGGGCGCAGGCCGTAGACGGCCAGCAGCGCCAGAAATATCGCGCAGAAGCGCAAAATCGAGAAATCCAGCGCGCGCGGCGCGTTGGCCGTGATGCCGCGGAAGGTCAGCGCCACCGGGAACTGCGCGTAGGTGGAGCTGTACCCGGCAGCGGTCAGCGTCAGCATCCCGACGGAGCCGGTCAGGTCCAGGCTGATGACCTGGGTGCGCGGGGCCTGCAGCCCCACCTGCCAGCTGCCGAAGCGGGTCAGCTCGGTGTTGGCGGCGTCGGTGCCCTCAATGGTGAAGATCACGGCGCTGTCGGCGTGGAGCGGCTCGGTGTCGTCGCTGACCAGACCGTCAAACCGCAGGTTGTAGATGGGCTGGTCAATGTCGAGGAATCGCAGATAGGTGCGGCCCTCGTCGAGCGAGATCGTGCCGACGCCGCGCCCGACATTGATGTTGTCGTCAAGGTAATCGACGAGCTGAAACGGCGTGTAGCTGTGGGTGTTGAAGTAGGCCACATTGCCGACGAACACCTCCAGCCCCAGCGCCGTGACGGCCAGCAGCGGGACGACGGCCTTTAACCCTTTGCGCCCGAGGCTGCGCAGCCCGGCGGTGACAAGCCCCGCCCAGCCGGTCATGGCGGTGAGGGCGACGAGCCGGAACGCGTGGAAGCCGACGGTCAGCCCGGGGCGGTGGTAGGCGCACAGAGCGAACACCCAGACGGCCAGCCAGAGCCCGGCGGCCCAGGCAGCGTCGCGGCGGGAAACCCTGCGGTGGGATACTACCGCAGGAACCGCACCGAAGATGCCGGAGACGAGCACGGTGAGGAGCAGGGTGATTATAATAAACATAAGAATAATGCTCCTCCTTTTGTGGGATAGGTGATGTGGCAGCGGGAAATGGCCAGAGCCCTTCCGGTCATCGCTGGCGCTCGACCACCTCCCCTGAAAAGGGAGGCTTTTTTCGGGCGTACGCCCGTGAAAGGCGCCCCACAGGGTGGGGAGCTGGCCGAGCTTGCGAGGCCTGAGGGGCCTTACCCTGCGGGAGTTGCCGCTTCACTGCTTTGCATACTTCTCCATCTCGTGCAGCCAGAACTCGGCGGTCTTGTCCCAGCTGTACTTTTTCAGGACCTCGTCGGGCGCGGCCACGGGCTGAGCGGCCAGCGCGTCAAGATCCACATCATAATCATACGGGTCAAAATACCGCGCCGTATCGCCGTACAGCTCGGGCAGGCAGGTGGCGTTGGCCAGCGCGACCGGCGCGCCCAGGGCCAGCGCCTCCAGCGGCGGGATGCCAAAGCCCTCGAACACGGCGGGGTGCAAAAACAGCTTGCAGTGCTTCATCAGCGCGGCGTTCTCGGCATCGGACACATAGCCCGGGTAGAACACATTGTGGGTGTCCTTCGCCTCGGCGTCGTCGCCAAAGGCACGCAGGTCCTTGCCACCCGCGACGACAAACGTCTTGTCGGGGCTGCGGCGGGCGACCTCTCGGATCCACTTGAAGTTTTTATGCTTTGCCAGACTGCCGAGGGCGTAGAAGTACTCCCCTTTTTTGACGCCGGGCATCTTGTCAAAAATGCTCTCGTCGGGGGTGACGTTCTTCATGTGCTCCCAGCCGTTGTAGGTGATGCCGATCTTGTCCAGCGGGATGCCGAGCTTCTCGCTGATGAGGTGCCGCTGGTTGTCGCTGACCGTGAACACTCGCTGGGCGAACCATTTGGTGGACAGGCAGTGTACCCAGAACTTGAAGCGGAAAAAGCCCTTGTCGGTATCCATGACCAGCGGGCGGATGTCGTGCAGCACCACGACGCTGCGGCGGGTCAGCAGCATATCGCTGGCAAGGCCCACGTAAAACGCATGGGTGCGGCGCAGGTAGGCGGGCAGCACGGCCAGATTGTAAAAATACGGGATGGACTTGAGCGGCACCAGCCGGATGTTTTTCAGCTCCGGCAGATGGATGGGCCGCCCGTCGTCGCGGTAGGCAATGCGGACGTCCAGGCCGGTGCCCTCGATCAGTTTGTCCAGCCGGACGACATTCTCATAGACATAGCGCGGGATGCCGGTGATATTGTCACACAGTACCGTGCCGTTGATGACGATAGGGTTCAATCCAGTTCCTCCTTCTCCCAGTGGGAGCAGTCGAGCAGCTCCTGCTGCCAGTCGGCCATGCGGCGCAGGCAGTATTCCTTCAGCTCGCGCTCAAAGCGTTCCTCGCTGAAGGAGCGGCTGTGCTCACGGATTTCCTCTTTGGAACAGGCCACACCGTCGCGCTCAAACCGTTCGATGCAGTCGACCAGGCTCTCGACGGTCTGCTCTTTAAACCAGTAGCCGGTCCTGCCGGGCAGCACGCTCTCGCACGCGCCGCCGCGGCCATAGGCCAGCACCGGCGTGCCCGCGCTCTGGGCCTCGACGGGGGTGATGCCAAAGTCCTCTTCACCCGGGAAAAGGAAGCCCTTCGCGCGCAGGTAGTAGCTGCGCACTTCTTCGTCGGACAGACCGCCGCCCTTGAACTCGATGGTCGGCCCGGCCATGGCCCTGAGCTTGTCCAGCTCTCCCCCGCCGCCGATGACGACGAGGCGCTTGTTAAGGCGCGTGCAGGCCTGCACGGCCAGATCCACGCGCTTGTACCAGGTCAGACGGCCCACGGTCAGGTAGAAGTCCTCCTTTTCGACAAAAGGCGACTCATTGATGTGGCAGCAGGGGTAAATGACATCGCTGTCACGCCGGTAATATTTTTTGATGCGCTGGGCGATATAATGCGAGTTGGCGATGAAATAATCCACGCGGTCCGCGGCGCACTTGTCCCAGATGCGCATTTTGTGCATCTGGCCGGGCATGACGAGCTTCGCCAGCCAGTTGGCGTTGTCGCGGTAGGTGTAGTAAAAATCCCACACATAACGGATCGGCGTGTGGCAGTAGCAGATGTGTACGGCATCCGGGCGGGTGATGACGCCTTTGGAACAGGAGGAGGACGACGACAGCACCAGATCGTACTCGGTCAGATCGAACGCCTCAAACGCGCGGGGCATCAGCGGCAGCATGGCCTTGTACAGCCTGTTGGAGAAGGGCACCTTCTGGAACCAGCTTGTGCGGATGTCATAGCTTTTAAAGTGCTCGGGCATGTTTTTGGGGTCGTACACAAGGGTGTAGATGACGGCATTGGGGAAAACGCGCTTCATGGCGTCCACAACGCGGTCCCCGCCGGCGTAGCCGACAAGCCAGTCGTGAACGATGGCGACCTTGGGCTCCTTTTTGCTCATTACAGACACTCCCGTCCGGTAACGCACAGGGCGTTATTGTAGTTTTTCGTCGTTGACCATCTTGCCGCCGAACACGGTGCGGAAGATGATCTTGATGTCCAGCGCCACGGTCCAGTTTTCGATGTACCAGATGTCGTAGCGGATGCGCTCGGCAATGTCGGTGTCGCCGCGCAGGCCGTGGATCTGCGCCCAGCCCGTGCAGCCGGGGCGGACCTGCTGGCGCACAAGGTAGCGCGGGATCTCCTCTTTAAAATGCTCCACATGGTAGGGCACCTCGGGCCGCGGCCCGACGAGGGACATATCCCCTTTCAGCACGTTGAAGAACTGGGGCAGCTCGTCCAGGCTGAACTTGCGGATAAAGCTGCCGAAGTGGGTCTTGCGCGGGTCGCAGTCGGTGGACCAGCCGGTCTCCTGCTGCACATTGACCCGCATCGAGCGGAACTTGTACATCATGAAGGGCTTTTTGTTCAGGCCGATGCGCTCCTGCCTGAAGATGACCGGCCCGGGGCTGGACAGCTTGACGCCGATGGCCGTGACCAGCATGACCGGACTGGTCAGAATGATCAGGATCAGGCTGCCGATAATATCAAGCCCGCGCTTGACAGCGGCGTTGAGCAGATTGTCAAACGGCGTCTGCCGCACATTGATGAGCTTGCACTCGTCCAGCACGTCAATGGTGGGCCGGGCGGGCAGATAGTCGCTGTAGAACGGTACCATCGTGATGCGCACGCCGTTTTTGTCGCAGGCGGCAAAAACGTGGGGCAGCAATTCGATCTCGTCAGCCTCCAGCGCCACGACGACCTCATCGACGGCAATCTCGTCGAGCCGGGCGGACAGCGCATCATAGCTGCCCATGTAGCGCACACCAAGGCCCGGTTCTTCGATTCCGGCCAGATAGCCGTCCACGACAAAGCCGTAGTAGGGGTTGTGCTCGAGCGCGCGCAGATAGAGCGCGGCGGATTTACCGCCGCCCACCAGCAGGATATGACGCAGACCCAGCCCCTTGCGGCGGCGGGCGCGGTCTACCCAGCGCAGGATCATACGCTCGATCACGACGCCTGCCGTGCCGAGGATGTAGAACAGCGCCAGTACGATACGGGAGTAGTCGTCCAGGTGCATCAGATACAAAGCACCAATGAAGATCAACAGTCCCGCCGCGTTGATGACGGCAATCTTGGTGCAGCGCTCGGCCAGGCCGCGCAGCCGCGTGGTGCTGTAGATACCGGCGACCCAGTAGATGAGCACGAGCACCAGCGACGTGGCCAGCCCGGCAATGATGTTGCGCGGGTCCCGGGCTACGGCCAGCGCAGGCCCTGCGCCGCCCGGCTCAAAGTAGCGGACGTAATTGAAACGGATATAGTTGGCAAGCAAAAAGCCGATGAAAAGCAGTGCCGCGTCCGCCAGCACATACAAAAGGCTTTTGAAGCGTTGGTTCTTTTCCAGCAAGAGGTGATGCCCTCCCTACGGTGATAGATTTAAACAATCTATTCAGTATGTCAAAAAACATCTGCTTTGCCTTGTAGAGAATGTAGGGGCGAACATTGTTCGCCCGCCAACTTGGCGCAGCAACGCTCTTTTTGGAAGGCTTCTCACAAGGCGAACGGGCACGGGCGAGCAATGCTCGCCCCTACAATACGCTTTTTTGACAGTCTGAATAGATTTAAACAATCTATTTTACCATATTTACGCCGGTATTGCAAATCAGCGGTAAAGTTCCTGCAGCTGATCCAGCGTTTTCTTCATTTCGGCGCGGACCTCCGGCGGGCCGGAGACGACGACGCCGGTGCCGAACCCGGCCACCCAGCCGAAGAACTGCGGGCTGACCTGAATCTCGGCGGTCATCGTAAAGTGCTCGCCGTCGGCGCAGGGCGTCAGGATCGGCGCGGTGCCGAACCGGTCGATCATCGCCCCGGCAAAGCGGTTCTCGCATTGCAGCGTTACCCGCTTGAGCGGGCCGTTGAACATGCCGAACATCTGCTGCATATACGTATTGACGTCGAAATTTGCGTATTCCCCGGCACCCTCGCGGGTCGTGTCGGGCAGCTGGTGAACGTTCTGCATCTTGTCGACACGGTAGTGCTTGAGCCGCCCCTCGGTGTAGGCAATTAAATAATAGTTGCCGTTCTCCCACACGAGCACCCACGGGCTGACGCGGTAGAGCTGGCCGTCGTGGCGCGGGGCCATCCGCTTTTGCAGGTTCCAGTCGCAGTATTTGAAGGTGACCTGCTCCCCTGCCGTGATGGCGGCGTGCAGCGCATCGACGGTGTACAGGATTTTCTCGTCGGTGCTCTTGATACGCCCGCTGACCAGTACCTTACGGTCCAGCTCCTCCTGCCGGTATGTGGAGGTGAACTGGCCGAGCTTGTCGATCAGGATTTTGGATTTGCGCGCCGTGATGAATTTGCTGGCGTAGACGGCATCGACGAGCAGCTTGAGCTCGGCAAGCTCAAACGGAGCCTCGGTCATATAGTAGCCGCCGCCGCGCCCGCGCTGCTGCACGATCTCATATTTGGTGTCGGGCAGGTTGTTTAAGGTGTTCAGGTCATCGTAGACGCTTTTGCGCTCGGCGACGACGCCGTGCTCCTGCAATTTTTCCACCAGCTGGGGAACACTCAAGGGGTGCTTCTCGTCGGTTTCCCGGGCGAGGATCTCCAAAAGAACAAGCAGTTTGCGTTTCTGGCCTTCTTTGCGCGACATAACAGCGGCTCCTTTCCTGAGTCTGGCAGATATAGTCCTATTATACACCCTATAGGGGCAGGTGGCAAGACCGGGAACGGCTGCCTCCCGGGAGGTGCTGCTGCCTTTCGGTCCGCAGCCTTACCGTCCCAGCTCTCCCAAAATCCACCCTAGATCTTCAAACAGATCCCCCGGCAGCATGGCGGTCATGCTGCGGCGCTTGGCGCAGCGGTCTGCAGCGGCGCCGTGGAGCCATACCGCGCAGACCGCGGCGTCCTCGGGCGTGCGGCCCTGCTTTAGACCCGCTGCCAGCAGCCCGGCGGTCAGACCGGCTAAAATATCCCCGCTGCCGCCCTTGGCTAACCCGGCATTGCCGGTCTCATTGCGCCAGACCGTGCCGCCCGGCGCGGCAACCAGTGTGTGATGCCCTTTCAAAACGGCGACGCAGTGATATTTTTTGGCCAGCGATACGGCGGAACCCTCGCGGTCCGCCTGCACCTCGGGCACAGTCAGGCCCAGCAGCCGCGCGGCCTCGCCGGGGTGGGGCGTCAGGATCGTGTTTGCGGGCAGATCCCCCCTGTACTTCCCCGCTGCCAGTGCGTTCAGTGCGTCGGCGTCCAGCACGGCACCGGCCCACGGGGCGTTCCTGCCGAGCAGGGCCTTACAGACATCGGCGGCGCTCTCCCCCAACCCGGGCCCGGCCAGCAAAACGGCATGCCTGTCCGCGAACCAGCGGCGCAGCGCGTCGGCGTCCTGCGGGTGGATGCCCCCGTTGGCCGCCGTGCGGCAGCCGCAGGCGCAGCATTCCGGCGTGCGGGAAAGCACCAGCTGGATAACAGGCTCGACGCTGGCCAGATACACCAGCCCGGCCCCGCCGCGCAAAGCGCCCTCTGTGCAGAGCGCCGCCGCCCCGCGGTAGGCCATGCTGCCCGCCGCGGCCAGCACACTGCCGTAGCTCCCCTTGTTGCTCTCCGTCATGCGCTCGGGCAGCAGCCGGCGCACCAGCTCCCGTGTGATTTCGCGCTGCATCTTGCATCCCTCCGAAAATAGATTATAATAGGTATATTATAAGGCATAAAAGCCAAAAGCGAAAGGGGCAGTTTGCATGGTTCCGGCATTAGAGAAAATTCTGGCAGCAACAAAAAGCATGGTCTTTTTCGGCGGGGCGGGCGTCTCGACCGAGAGCGGCATCCCCGATTTCCGCTCGGTGGACGGGCTGTACCACCAAAAATTCAAGTACCCGCCCGAGACGATGCTCTCCCACACCTTCTACGAGACCCACACCGCAGAATTTTTTGACTTCTACCGCCAGAAGCTCATCGTCCACGGGGCAAAGCCCAACGCGGCCCACCTGCGTCTGGCGGCGTTGGAGCGCGAGGGCAAATGCAGGGCCGTCGTGACCCAGAACATCGACGGCCTGCACCAGGCCGCGGGCAGCAAGACCGTGTATGAGCTGCACGGCTCGACCCTGCGCAACTACTGTACGCGGTGCGGCAAATTCTTCCCGGTGCAGTTCATTGAGGATGCGGCGGGCGTCGGCGACGGCGTGCCCCGCTGCGACGAGTGCGGCGGCATCGTCAAGCCCGATGTTGTGCTCTACGAGGAGGGGCTGGACGAGGAGACGATGGAAAACGCCGTGCACGCCATCCGCGGGGTCGACACCCTCATTGTCGGCGGCACAAGCCTGGCCGTCTACCCGGCGGCGGGCCTGCTGCGCTACTTCCGCGGGGAGAACCTTGTTGTCATCAACAAGCAGCCCACCCCGGCGGACGCAATGGCCAATCTGCTGATCCACGCTCCGATTGGCCGCACGCTGGACCCCGATGCCCCCATTGAAATGTAGAATTTACACAAAAATCCATGCTTTTTTTAAAAAAGGCATTGCAAAACGCCGTGGAATTTTGTTATGATAGATTCATATTGAGTTTATAGGCAGAGTTGATAGAGGGAGACGGTTTTTATGGCAAATGCACTGACGGATTTTACCAAAAAACGTGAATTTCTGATTTGCATGGATTCCGACGGCTGCGTGATGGACACGGTGCGCATCAAGCATTCCACCGTCATGTGCCCCGAGCTCATCCGCGTGTTTGCGCTGGATGACCACGCGGATTTCATCACTGCCGCGTGGGATGAGATCAACCTGCACACGATCACCCGCGGCATCTCCCGGTTTGAGAGCGTCCGGCTGGTGTTTGACCGGTTGAAAAACCGCGGCATCGAGATCCCGGGCAGCGAGGATATTGCCGCCTGGGTCGATACCGCGACGGAGCTTTCCACGGCCAGCCTGCAGCGGGAGCTGCAAAAGACCGGCAGCCTGGCTCTGCGCAAGCTGCAGGAGTGGAACAACGCCTGCAACCGCCGTATTCAGGCGCTGGAGCCGACGTTTGAGCCGTTCCCCGGCGTGGAGGAAAGCCTGCGCCAGCTGCACGCCGTGGCCGATGTGGCCGTCGTCAGTGCCGCGAACGAGAGCGCCATTGCCAGCGAGTGGAAGCGCTACGGGCTGGCCCGTCATGCGGATGTCATCTTCGGGCAGGAGGTCGGCAGCAAGGCAAACTCCATCGCCACAATGCTGGCCTGCGGGTATGAGAGCCGCAAGGTCATGATGGTCGGTGACGCCATGGGCGACGCCCAGGCCGCCGCTGCCAACGGTGTGGCCTTTGTGCCGATCCTGCCGGGCCGCGAGGCCGACAGCTGGCGCCGCCTGCAGGAGGAGGCCCTGCCCAAGCTGCTGCACGGCACCTTCAGCCCCGCCTACCAGGCCGAGCTCCTGGCCGCCCTGAGAAGTGCGCTGCACGGGTAAAACTGCGCTTGCCTCCCTCTGCGAGGGAGGTGGCCAAGAAAAGACAAATTTCGCGCCGTCACTCTTGTGACGGCGCTTTATTTATGGTATACTGACTTTGAGTATGTATAAATAAACAACGCTGCGCCTGCGGTTGATTCGTAGGGCGGCCTGCCCACACCCCGCCCTACATCCATGCCAAAAAGGGGCAGCGGAGATATTCCTGAAAAATTCCGAAAAGGAGTCGACCCATGGACCTTTTACAGCAAGCCCGTGCCGAGATCGACACCGTTGATGCCGAGATGGCCGCTCTGTTTGAGCGGCGTATGCGCGCGGTGGCCGATGTGGTGCGCTACAAGGCTGAGACCGGCAAGCCGGTTTTTGATGCCGCGCGGGAGGCTGCCGTACTTGACAAAAACACGGCCCGCATCACCGACGAGGCGCTGCGCCCCTACTACCGCGCCTTTCTCAGCGATGCCATGAGCATTTCCCGCGCATACCAGCGCGCCCGGCTGGGCCGCGATACCGCCGCCTACCAAGGCGTGCCCGGCGCGTGGAGCCACATTGCGCTGCGCCGCCTTTTCCCCTTTGCGCGGGAGACGGCCTGCACCACCTGGGGCGAGGTCTTTAACGCCGTGCAGAACGGGGATGCACAATTCGGCGTTCTGCCGTTTGAAAACTCCAACGCGGGCGATGTCTCCACTGTGCTCGACCTGCTGTACACCCACCCCGATATTATCATTGCCCGGATGTGCGACCTGCCGATCCGGCAGGACCTGCTGGGCGTGCCGGGCGCGACGCTGGAGACGGTCAGGACCGTCATCAGCCACCCGCAGGCGCTGGCCCAGAGCAGCGTTTTTGTACAGCAGCACGGCTTTAAGACGTCCACCTGGGGCAACACCGCCGACGCGGCCCGCCATGTGGCCGAGCTGAACGACCCGAGCGTTGCGGCTATTGCCAGCGCCGAGACCGCCGGACTGTACGGCCTGCAGATCTTGTCCGCGGGCATCAACGCCGACGGCGACAACACAACGCGGTTCATCGTGATCGAGCGTGCCGCCGCCGCCCCCGCCATGACCGGCGAGGGCCAGCGGCTGGCGCTGCTGTTCACGGCACGCCATAAGCCCGGCCAGCTGGCCGCGGCGCTGGATCAGATCGGCGCGCGGGGCTTTAACATGGAGTGCATCAAGAGCCGTCCCCTGCCCCATGTTCCGTTTGAATACTATTTCTATGTACAGATCGTCTGCCCGGCGGGCAGCACGGGCGCAGGGTGCCAGACCCTGCTGGACACCCTGACTTCTGTTTGCAGCACCCTGCGGCTGCTGGGTGCCTTCACCCTTGACAGTACGGAGAAATAAGCTATGAAGATAAAGGATGTGCGAAGCATGAAACTGACGATGCAGCTTAAAAGCCGCAGCTACGATATTATTTTGAAGGCCGGATGTCTTGCCAACCTCCATCAGTTCACGAACGTGGCAAACCGCAAGGTCTTTGTGCTGACCGACTCCGGCGTACCCGCCGAGTACGCGCAGACCGTGGCGGCCCAGTGCCCCGATTCCACCGTCTACACGATCCCCCGGGGCGAGGGCAGCAAATGCCTGAAGGTCTACGGTCAGGTTTTGCAGGCTATGCTGGCGTTCGGCATGGACCGCAAGGATCTGCTGGTGTCCGTCGGCGGCGGCGTTGTGGGCGATCTGGGCGGCTTCTGCGCGGCCAGCTACATGCGCGGCATTGACTTTGTCAACTGCCCCACGACGGTGCTTTCGCAGGTGGATTCCTCCATCGGCGGCAAGACGGCGATTGATTTGGGCGAGACGAAGAACATCGTCGGCGCATTCTGGCAGCCCAAGGTCGTGCTTGTCGATTTTGACACGCTCAAGACCCTGCCCCGCCGTCAGGTCGTCAACGGCCTGGCCGAGGCGCTCAAGACCGGCATCATCGGAGACCCGCAGCTGTTCGCACTGTTTGAGTGCGAGCACCCCGAGGATAACATTGAACAAATTGTTTACAGAAGTCTGAAATTTAAGAAAAAGATCGTCGAGCAGGACGAGCGCGAGGGCAGCGTCCGCGCCTGCCTGAACTTCGGCCACACCATCGGCCACGGCATCGAAGCCGTGCGCGGTGTGCGGGGCCGCCGTACCACGGGCCTGTACCACGGCGAATGCGTCGCGCTGGGTATGTTGCCGATGATCGAGGACACGGCCCTGCTCAAGCGCACCCGGGCGATTTACCGCACGCTGGGCCTGCCCACCCGTGCTGGGGCCAACAAGGAGAAGGTCCTGGCCTACATGCAGCATGACAAAAAGGCCCGCGGCGACCATATCACGGTCATCAAGTGCCCCGGCCTCGGCTGCTGGCGCACCGACAGTCTGCCCATGACCGAGCTGCCGGCTTTGTTAGGTATGGAATGAGGGAAACGGCATCTGACGGTATGGCTCTCTCCCCCCACCGGCCTGCGGGCCGGAGCCCCCTCGCAGAGCGGAGGGAGAGAGCTTGCCGAGATCGCCATTTTTCCATTCATAGAAAAATCGGGAAGGATATATGAAAAACACCTTTGGAAATGCCGTCAGTATGACGATTTTTGGTGAGAGCCATGGACCTGCCGTGGGGGCGGTGCTCGACGGGCTGGCCGCGGGCCTGCCGGTGGATGAGGCTGCGATTGCCGCGGCCATGGACCGCCGCCGCGCCCGCGGGGATGGGCTTTCCACCGCCCGCACCGAGGCCGACGCCGTGGAGTTCCTCTCCGGCGTGTATGAGGGCCGCACCACCGGCACGGCCGTCACCCTGATGATCCGCAACCTGAATACCCGCAGCGGCGACTACGCCAAAACCGCCGACCTGCTGCGCCCCGGCCACGCCGACTACACGGCCTACGCCAAGTACGAGGGCTTTCAGGACGCGCGCGGCGGCGGGCACTTCTCGGGCCGCATTACGGCGGCAAGCGTTGCGGCGGGCACGATCTGCGAGACGGTGCTGAGCGGCCTGGGCGTAAAGGTCTACACCCATATTGCCGAGTGTGCAGGTGTGCAGGACGCACCGCTTTCCAGCGCTGCGGGGCTGGTCATGCCCGACCCGCAGCCCGGACACTTTGCGCTGCTGGATGCGTCGAAGGAGGAGGCCATGCAGGCGGCTATCCGCGCTGCGGGCAGCGAGGGCGACAGCGTCGGCGGCATTCTGGAAACGATTGTGACCGGTCTGCCCGCGGGCATCGGCGAGCCGTGGTTCGACAGCGTTGAAAGCGAGCTGGCCCACCTGATGTTCGCCATCCCGGCCTGCAAGGGCATTGAGTTCGGCGCGGGCTTCGGCTTTGCCGCAATGCACGGCAGCGAGGCCAACGACCCGTTCACGATGCGGGACGGCAAAATCGCCACCGCCACGAACAAGAACGGCGGCATCAACGGCGGCATCACCAACGGTATGCCCATCGTGTTCCGCACGGTGCTCAAGCCCACGCCCAGCATCTATAAGCAACAGCATACCGTGGATTATATCGGCAGGACCGATGCGGAGCTGCAGATCAAGGGCCGCCATGACCCCTGCATCGTGCCCCGCGCCGCCGTCGTGCAGAACAGCCTGACGGCGTTCGGACTGCTGGACCTTCTGACCGTGCGCTACGGCACGCTGGCCCAGAAGCACGGATTCCCCAAAGTGTAAAAACAGGAAGTGAAGAACTATGCAGCAACCGCTGTACGGATTGATCGGCGGCAAGTTGGGCCACAGCTACTCCAAAATCATCCATGAAAAAATTGCAGATTACACCTATGAGCTGCTGCCCCTGCCCACCGAGGCCGAGGCCCGCACCTTTATGGAAAGGCGCGCCTTTGCGGCCATCAACGTGACGATCCCCTACAAGCAGTTTGTTATCCCCTACTGCGACGTCGTTGACCCGAAGGCGCAGGCCATCGGCGCGGTGAACACGATTGTGAACCGTGACGGGAAATTGTATGGGTATAACACCGACTACGCGGGCTTTGCCTATCTGGCCGGGGCCCACGGCGTAGATTTTGCGGGCAAGACCGTGCTGATCCTGGGCACGGGCGGTACGCACTCGACGGTCACGGCGGTCTGCCGCGACGGCGGGGCTAAGGAGATTCTGACCGCCAGCCGCACCGGCAAGGGCGATGCCCTGCTGTACAGCGAGGCCATGCACCGCCCGGACATGCAGATCATCGTCAACACGACGCCCTGCGGCATGTTCCCGAACGTGGGGCAGTGCCTTATCGACCCGAAAGCGTTCCCCGCGCTGGAGGCCGTGCTGGATGTGGTGTACAATCCCTTCCGCACCGAGCTTTTGCTGCGGGCCGAGGACTACGGCGTGACCGCGGCGGGCGGCTTTGAGATGCTGGTGGCGCAGGCTGTGTTTGCCGCAGAGCACTTTACCGGCAGACAGCTGGACACGGCAGCCATCATCCCGGCGGTCAGCCGCGAGCTGCGGCACCAGCTGGCGAATGTCTCGATTATCGGGATGCCGGGCTGCGGAAAATCCACCGTCGGCGCGGCGCTGGCAAAGCGCCTTGACAAGAAATTTGTGGATCTGGACGCTGAAATTGAGCGCCGCACCGGGCATAATATTCCCGACATCTTTGCCCAGGAGGGCGAGGCCGCGTTCCGCCGCTATGAGGCGGACGTGCTGGCCGAGGTCGCTAAGAGCAACAGTCAGGTCATCGCCTGCGGCGGCGGGGTCATCAAGAGCCCGGCCAACACCCGCGCGCTGCGTCAGAACGGCCCCGTGCTGTGGGTGCGCCGCCCGCTGGAGGCGTTGGCTACCGGCGGACGCCCGCTCTCCAAGGGCGGCGCGGCCTTAAAGCAGCTTGAAGCCGAGCGCACGCCGCTGTATGAGGCCGCCTCCACCGTCGTGCTGGAAAATAACGGCTCGCTGACCGCGGCAGTGGATAAGGCGGTACAGCTGTTTGAGACGGACGAGAGACTGTAAAAGCCTTCCCCCTCGGGGGAAGGTGGCGCAAAGCGCCGGATGAGGGCAGAGCTTCCGAGGCCCGCCGAGAAGGAGCAGTGCCCGCAAGGTTTGCCCTCATCAGTCCGCTGCGGCGGACAGCTTCCCCCGAGGGGGGAAGCCTTCAGGCGGCGGGCCGATGCTTGGCATCGGTTCCTGCAACGCAATATTCTATAGAGCACAAAAAGTATATAAAGTATATAAGAAAGAGGCTCCCATGATTATTTCCACTAAAAAAGGTACGCCCCAGGTCGAGCTGGACCGCATTGTCGATAACTTCGAGAAGCAGGGCCTGTCCGTCACGCTGATCCGCGGTACCGACTACAACGTCTTTGGACTTGTCGGTGATACGACGAAAATTGCCGAGAAGGACGTGCTGGCAAACCCCTGGGTCGAGAACGTGACCCGTGTGTCTGCCCCTTATAAGCGCGCCAACCGCCTGTTTCACCCGGAGGATACCGTCGTGGACATCAACGGCGTCAGGGTCGGCGGCAATGCGCCCATCGCCGTTATGGCCGGTCCGTGCAGCATTGAGGGCGAGGAGCACACCATCAAGATGGCCAAGGCTGTCAAGGCGGGCGGTGCCAACTTCCTGCGCGGCGGCGCGTACAAGCCCCGCACGAGCCCCTACTCCTTCCAGGGTCTGGGCACCGAGGGCATCCTGGATATGGTCAAGGCCCGCGAGATCACCGGCCTGCCTATCGTCAGTGAGCTGATGGACGAGGTCCACATCCCCGAGTTCGAGGAGTATGTGGACGTTGTGCAGATCGGCGCGCGCAATATGCAGAACTTCCAGCTGCTCAAGGCCGTCGGCAAGATGCACAAGCCCGTTCTGCTCAAGCGCGGCCTGGCGAATACCATTGAGGAGTGGATCATGTCCGCCGAGTACATCATGGCCGGCGGCAATGAGAACGTTATCCTCTGTGAGCGCGGCATCCGCACGTTTGAGCGCGCGACCCGCAACACGCTGGACCTGTCCGCCGTGCCGGTCATCAAGGAAAAAACGCACCTGCCCATTATCGTTGACCCCAGCCACGCCACCGGTGATTATAAGTACATCGAGAGCATGGCTCTGGCTGCTGTGGCCGCCGGTGCCGACGGTCTGGAGATCGAGGTCCACAACGACCCGCCGCACGCCTGGAGCGACGGCGCCCAGTGCCTGAAGCCGGATAAGTTCGCCGATGTGATTGCCAAGTGCCGCAAGGTCGCTGCCGCCATCGGCCGGGAGATGTAAATTGGACGCGAAAATTCATGTCAGCCGCTTAGGCGGAACGGCCACGGTGCCCCCCAGTAAAAGTGCAGCGCACCGTGCGGTGCTGTGCGCCGCATTGGCGGAGGGCACCAGCCATATCACGAATATCGAGTACAGCAAGGACATCCGCGCCACCCTTGGCGCGGCGGCCCAGCTGGGCGCAAAAATCACCGAGGAGGCCCACTCCGTGACCATCAAGGGGCACGGGACGGCGGGCGGCTTTGTGACGGTGACACGCCCGGTTTTCTGCAACGAGAGCGGCTCCACACTGCGGTTCATGATCCCGCTGTTCAGCCTGACGGCCCAGAAGGTGCGCTTTACCGGCGCGGGGCGGCTGTTTGACCGCCCGCAGGCCATCTACCAGATGCTGTTTGAGCGCCAGGGCCTGCAATTTGAGCAGACGCCCGAGGGCATCACGATCTTTGGACGGCTGCGTCCCGGCGGGTTCACCCTGCCCGGCGACGTGTCCAGCCAGTTCATCAGCGGTCTGCTGTTTGCCGCGCCGCTGATGGAGTCCGAGAGCAGCATCGAGGTACTGGCCCCCTACGAGAGCCGCTCCTACGTGGATATGACGGTTGACGCCATGCAGCAGTTCGGCGTCAAGGTCGCGAGCCGCGCACGCAAAAACGGCAGTGTGATGTACCGCGTGGCCGCGCCGCAGCGGTATACGGCCAGCGACTTTGCCGTCGAGGGCGACTACAGCCAGGCCGCGTTCCTGGCCGTGCTGGGCTGCGTCATCGGCGGCATCACGGTCACGGGGCTGAACCCCGACAGCCAGCAGGGCGACAAGGTCATTCTGGACATTTTAAAGCGCTGCGGCGGCAAATTCAAGCCCGTCGAGGGCGGGCTGCACTTTGACCGCAGCCTGCTGAAGGCGACGGAGATCGACCTGGCGGACTGCCCTGATTTAGGGCCGATTTTGTTCACGCTCGGCTGCTTTTGCAGCGGTGAGACGGTCATCCGCAATGCGGGCCGCCTGCGCCTGAAGGAATCGGACCGCATCGAGGCCATGCAGACCGAGCTGCGGAAGATGGGCGCGCGCATCGAGGTGGACGGTGACACCGTGCACATCCAGGGCGTGGCGCTCCACGCGCCGAACGCACCGCTGTCCGGCCACAACGACCACCGCATCGTCATGGCGCTGGCTGTGGCGGCGATTGCCAGCGGCCTGCCCGCCCTGCTCTGTGGGGCCGAGGCCGTGGACAAGAGCTGGCCCGCGTTCTGGAGCGTGCTGCGCGGTCTTGGCGCCAAGGTGGAGCTGAACACCGACAAACAAGAAGAATTTGACATAAAGGCGTGATTTCCTATGCTGGATAAAAGCAAAACCTACCTGATCGTCGGTCTGGGCCTGCTGGGCGGCAAGTACGCGCAGGTGCTGAGCCAGAAGGGCTACCATGTGACCGGCATCACCCACAGCCAGTCAACGCTGGACTATGCCTTGCAGCATGGCTACATCCGCGCCGGTAAAAATGCGGATTTTGAGGATCTGGTAAGGGAGGCCGACTGCATCATCTTCGGCCTCTACCCCACCGTGCTGCTGGACTGGGTCAAACAGTACGGTCCACTCATCCGCCCCGGCACGATGGTCACGGATGTGTCCGGCGTCAAGCGCGGTGTGGTCGAGCCGGTGCAGGCCGCCCTGCCGGAGGGTGTGGAATTTATCGCCAGCCACCCGATGGCGGGCCGCGAGACGAGCGGCATCGCCCACAGCGCTGAGGTCAACTTTGCCCCCGCAAACTTCATCATCACCCCGACGGAAAAGAACAGCCAGACGGGCATCGACTGGTGCCGCGACCTGGCCGCGGAGCTGGGCTTCAAGCGCATCAGCGTGCTGACCCCCGCCGAGCACGACCACATGATCGGCTACGTCAGCCAGCTCTGCCATGCCATTGCCGTCAGCCTGATGTGCGCGTCCGATAACTCGGAACTGGCGAACTACACGGGCGACTCCTTCCGCGATTTGACGAGAATTGCCCATATCAACGACAAAATGTGGGCGGAGCTGTTCCTGTGGAACAAGGACAACCTGATTTCCGAGATTGATATGTTTGAGAGCGCCCTGCAGGATATGCGGGAAAAGCTCGTCCGCGATGACCGCGAGGGGCTGGAGGAAATGTTCCGCCTGTCCACAAAGCGCCGGGAAGCGTTTGACAAGAAATAAAAAATGCTGCTGTCTCAAGCGGACAGCAGCTTTTTTATTTGGCTCGTGCAGAGGCGGAGTATGGTTACATGTGCAGACGCTTTACGATTTCGTTTTTCAGGGCTCTGCCGCGGAAGATGACTAGGCCCAGAAACGTGATGACGCTTATGATCAGGCAGATGACCCACGGCAGACTGTGGGCGTCCAGCCTGCCGGAATAGTCAATGCGGAAGAACAGCAGAATGTACGGCAGAACGCCGATGCCAATGTTCATGAGCAGATACACGAGCGCGTTTGCTGTAAAGCGGCTGCGCAGGAAGGCAAAAATAAAGTTGCAGACCAGCGCTGCACAGCACAAAATCGGCACGACGAGGTCCAAGCTGTACCCCGTGTAGCCGTTGAACCAGTCGGTAAAGACGAGCAGCGCCGAGACGAGCAGCAGCAGATTGAAGATCTGCCGCGGGCCGTTGAAGCGGCGGCGCAGCACGGCGCGCACCACCCGCAGGACCGCCACGGCCCAGACGGCCATCAAAATGCTGAAATGACGGTGGGGCGTGTCTTCCATCAGCAGGAAATCAAAGGCACCGGCTACGACGATGAGCGCTGACAGCACGAACGCCACGATCTTGTACAGCAGGGATGCGCGGTGGATGCGCGGGGCCGTTGCCGGAAAATACGGCTCTCCGGCGGGGCCGGACAGGCGGTTCTGGCACAGCGGGCAGTAGGCAGTGTCCCCGCCGACCCTGATATGGCAATGCGGGCAGGTATTCATCTTTCCACCTCCGTAGCGTACAGGGTAACATCCAGCCCATCCTTGGCAAACTCCCGGTAAAGGCGCTGCAAAATGGCGGTGCTGCGCAGGGCAGAAGCAGTGCCCAGCACAAGGTCGTCCCCGTAGGAGCAGACCACGGTGAACAGCGTCTTACAGCTGGAAAACGCTGCAAAATTGTGGATATAGGGCTTCATACCCTCCGGGATGCTGACCCGGCCCATGTTGGAGACAACGGCGGAGACATGCCGGTCCTCCAGCTTGGTGAAAAACTTGACCGCCGCGTTTTTGATGACCAGCGGAACCGGGCGGATGCCGGGTATGTGTTCCAGTTTTTCATACGCATCCATCTGGGCGCGAATGTTCTCGGGCTTTAAAACCTCTTTCAGCTTGGCATCAAAGACCGGGGCGACGGTTTCCAGCGTGTCCTCGGGCGTCAGCGTATGGGCAATGCAGACCGAGTTGAAGAAGTTGCGCGCGGTCTCGCTGGGGTAGTAGTTGCGCAGGTTGACGGGCAGGCTGATGGAGATCGGCTTTTTGCGTTCCAGTGCGGGCATATCGTGGTAGATGGCCAGCATGAAAGACGCGCCCAGGTAGCTTGTCATCGAAACGCCCAGTGCATGGGAGCGTTCCAGCACCTGTTTAGAGCTTAAATGTCCCTCAAAAAACTGCAGCTGACTGTAGGGCAGAAAACCGTGCGGGCGGTACACTTTGGGCTTTTTAGCGGATTTCTTCCGCTTGGTGCCCTCATAAAAATTGCGGAAGCTGTCCTGTGCCATATCCCCGGCGGATGCGCTGTTGGGCGAGGGAACGTTCTCCATTTCACCGGGATGGCGCAGCGCCAGATAGTTGCGCACGATGGACTTTAAGTAGAGCAGGCCGCCGTTGCCGTCCGTAATGGCGTGGAACATTTCCAGGTTGATCCGCGCCCCGAAATACGTTACGCGGTAGATCAGCTTATTGCGGCGCTCCGGCGTGTACAGAGGTGCGCAGGGGGCTTTGGTTTCCGGCTGGGCGGTGGGCAGCTGGTCGGTGGATTCAAAATAATGCCAGAACAGACCGCGGTGCAGCGTGACCTGAAACTGCGGCCATTCCTGTGCGGTGCTGCGCAGGGCCTCATTCAGCGTATCGGGGACGATCTCCTCGTTCAGCGTGCAGGAGATACGAAAGACCCGCGGGTCGCGCTGGGACGCCGTAGCCAGAAACACCTTGGCGACGTTATCGACTTTATACCAGGAATCGGACATGAGCATGGTCCTTTCTTTTGTGGCTGTACGGGAGCGGCTGCCTTCCGGGAACTGCTACTTTCTTTACGGGTTATAGCCCGCTCAAATGATCCTCTGCACAAATCGCCCCGCGCTCTCCATTGCGACGGCGGCTCTGCGGATCGGCATCTGCTGGAATACATGCCAGCACTCGGGGTAGACCTCCAGCTGGGCGTACACCCCGGCCTTCTGCAGGTTCTCCACAAGGCGCTCACTGTCGGACTTCAGAATTTCGTTTGTGCCTACCTGTACCAGCGTCGGGGGCAGACCGCGCAGGTCGGCAAAGAGAGGGCTGTAGCACGGGCGCGACCAGTCGGCATCGGGGCCGGTGTAGGCCTCGCGCACGGCAGCGATGTACTCCATCGTCAGCATCGGGTCCAGTGTCTTGCAGGTGCGGTAGCTCTTTCCGCTGGCCGTCATATCGGTCCATGGGCTGAACAGCACCAGCCCGCGCGGCTGGGCGCGGCCCTGCTCCTTCAGCTTTAAAGCCAGCTCCAGCGCCAGGTTGCCCCCGGCGGAGTCGCCCGCGACGATAACGTCCCGCGCACCGTAGCCCATATACATTAAATAATCCCACATCGCCACGGCATCCTCAATGGCCGCAGGGAACGGGTGCTCCGGCGCAAGGCGGTACTCAAACGAGAGCACGTCAAACCCGGTAGCCAGCGCCAGCTTGCTGGCCAGAATGCGGGCGTACCCCAGCTGGCCGCAGGTGTAGCCGCCGCCGTGGCAGTACAAAACGGCGTGGCGGCGGTCATGGCCGTGCTCCAGGCTGACCCACTCGGCGGGGATGCTCCCCACTGTCAGGCTGTCGCTGCGGATGCCGATGCCCGGCGTGACGAGCCGCGCAAACAGCTCCTCCGCGGCGCGCTGGCGCTCCAGATCCTCGGGCGTCGTCGAGGTGTGGTCGCTGATGCTGTGCACGGCCTTGATGGCCCGCATCATCGGGCCGAGGTCGTCGGGGTTCTGCTCCTGCTGGGGCACCAGCGTTTTGATGACAGCCTCGAGCCGCTGGCTCAAATCGTTTTTCCTTCTGGACATGGCAGCTCCTTACAGCTTGGCCAGCAGCCGCGTCCATACGGTGCGCAGCAGCGGCGGATGTGCGGCGGGCAGGCCGCACAGGCGGTAGATTTTTTTCAGCGGCGGGAAAACCCCACGCCTGGCATAGCCATTGTAAATCAGCTTCAGTTGGCGGTCCTTCGCCGCACCCGGCAGATGCAGGATGCAGACAGGGTCGAGTGTATAATTTGTCGATACATAGTAGAAATGCCAGCCCAGCCAGTAGCGGAAAATATAGGCATTTGCAGCGCGCACGGGTTTACCGGCCAGCAGACTGCGGTAGGCGGCACCGCACCAGACGGCCTCGTCACCCTCCTTCGGGGTGATGCCCTTTGCCTGCAATTCTTCAAAATAGTCACGGCACAGCGAGATAAAATCGGCCAGCCGCGCCCTGCTGCCCGCGACCAGCTCGCCGCCGAAGTGCGTCAGCGCGTGCGGTGCGCCGTCCGGCTCCACCGCATCAAAGCAGCGGCTGATGGCGGCGGTCATCGTCTGGCTGGCGGCGTGGGGGACCTGATACAGCAGCACGGCCTCGTCGCATTCCCGCCACAGATCGTCCAGCGGGCGCTGGGTGAAGGTGTCGAGGTCGAGCATCGCCGCGCGGGCAAAGTTGCGGTTTTCCAGCACCCACGCCATGGCGCAGAGCTTGTAGTAGGCCAGTGCCCAATTGGTGTCGGCGGGCACGCGGTAGGTGGTAAACGGGCAGTCCCAGATCTCGACGCCGCCCTGCATCAGCTGGCTGCAGAACGGCTCCGGCACGGGAGCATTCGTCAGCAGGGCCACTGTGCAGGCAGGGTTCTGCGCCTTGGCGCTGCACAGCGCCACGACGGTGCAGCGGTCATAGACCGTGCGGCCCAGATTGGCGGCGTCCCCCTCGCGGTAGCCGTCCAGCGTGGCGAATGCGCCGAAAATCAGATTTTCCATGGGCAGACCCCTCCGTTACACACAAATACATCTTTATTATAGTCATTTTGGGGGTAGATGTCTATGGTCATCCCCTGCAAAATGCGCGGGAGCGACGGAAAAATAACTTTTTTGTGTGCAGACCTTGCCGAATTTTGTCATACCCTTTATAATGTTTACAGATGTAAAATTTTTATGAAGCGGCATCGCCACAGGCTGTGCCGCGCGGAGCAGTGTTTTTTATGGCGTTTTCTTCGGTGCAATTTCTGTTCGTTTTTCTGCCGCTGTCGCTGGCGGTCTACTGGCTGTGCCCCAAGTGGCTGCGCAATGCCGTGCTGGCTGCGTTCAGTCTGCTGTTTTTTGCGTGGGCGGGCTTAAAGGGCGCGGCCATCCTGGTGCTGCTGGCCGGTATCAACTGGCTGGGCGGGCTTTCGCTGGGGCGGCTGGCCCACAAAAGGCCGCTGCTGATTTTGTTGATCTTGCTGGATCTGGCGGTGCTGGGCGGCTTTAAATATGCAGGCTTTGCGGCGGAGACGGTCAACGCCCTTGTGCCGGGTCTGCTGCCGGTATTCTCCCCCGCCCTGCCGCTGGGGCTGAGCTTTTACGTGTTCACGGCCATCGGCTACTGTGCCGATGTGGCCGCGGGCAAGGTGGAATCGGAAAAGAACCCTATCCGTTTTGCGGTGTTCCTCGCGTTCTTCGGCCACGGGCCGTCCGGGCCCATCGTGCGGTACGGCCAGCAGGCTCCGCAGCTGGACCCCGGCAGCGAGACGCGCCGCGTCTCGACGGACCGCTTCTGCTACGGCATCAAGCGGCTGGTGTTGGGCCTGGCAAAAAAGGCCATCATCGCCGACCAGCTCGCTTTGATTTACGCCAAAGTCGCGTCGGTCCCGGCGGCCACGCTGCCCGCGCCGATCCTCGTGCTGGGCTACACGGCCTACATGATGCAGCTGTATTTTGACTTTTCCGGCTACAGCGATATGGCCATCGGCATCGGTGAGTTCTTCGGCATCACGCTGCCGGAAAACTTTGAGTATCCGTATCTTGCCTGCTCCGTCGGCGAATACTGGCGGCGCTGGCATATCTCGCTGTCGAGCTGGTTCCGCGACTACGTCTACATTCCGCTGGGCGGCAGCCGCTGCCGCCTGCGCCGCACCTGCCTGAACCTGCTCATCGTCTTTGCGCTGACCGGCCTGTGGCACGGCGCGGCGTGGCAGTATGTGGTGTTTGGTCTGCTGCACGGCATAATTTTGTGCATGGAGCGCCTGGGCCTGCGCCGGGCGCTGGAGCAGCTGCCGCGACTGTTCCGGCACCTGTACACGGTGGTGCTGCTCTGGCTGACGCTGGTGATCTTCGGTGCGCCGGGCCTGTCCGAGGGGCTGGCCGTGCTCAAGGGCATTTTTACATGGCAGAGCGGGGCCAAGGGCTATACGCTGGCGGCCTTTGCGGACACCAAGCTGCTGCTGATTTTAGCGGCGTCCTTCCTGCTGTGCGGGCCCGTGCAGGCGCTGTGCCCCAAGCTGAGGGCGGCTTTGTACGCGAAAAAGGCGCCGTCCCCTGCCGGGATGGCGGGGCTGCTCGTGCTGCTGTTTCTGGGACTTATGCGCGTCACGGCAGGCACTTACAGCGCGTTTATTTATTTTCAATTTTAAAGGAGGTGCAGAGCCATGCGTAAAGCGGTCAAAATTGGCTTTATCGGCGTGTTCTGCGCCGTCATCGGGCTGGCGTTCCCGGTGTTCAACATTTTTTCCAAGCAGCTGTCGATGGACAGTCACGAAAACCGCCTGATGACCGGCCTGCCACAGGTGCTGCAAAGCCCGCTGCGGGAGCTGCCGCGCAATCTCGACAACTTTCTGGTCGATAACTCGCCGTTCCGCTATCAGTTTGTGCTGGTGAACGCCGGGCTGGACTACGCGCTGTTCGGCACGAGCCAGAGCGACCAGGTGCTGCCCGGCAAGGACGGCTGGCTGTTCTACAAGGACGGCCCCAACGCCGCGCAGCCGATGGCAAACTATCAGGGGCTGGCCGAGCTGAACGACAGCGCCGACACACTGGCCGAGGCCAGCGCGGGCTTGCAGATCTTGAGTGATAAGCTGGCCGAAAACGGCTGCACGCTGGTGCTGGATCTGACGCCCAGCAAGGACCGCATCTACCGCGAGTACATGCCCGACGGCTACCCCATTGTGAACGAGGAAAACCGCACCGACCTGCTGGCGGCCTATTTGCAGAGCCACACGACAGTGCCGGTGGTCTGGCGGTATGACATGCTGCGCAGCCAGGCGCGGCAGAACGCTGACCGGCTGCTGTACTACAAAACGGACACCCACTGGAACGCCGTCGGCGCGCTCATCGGGCTGGACGGCATTTTTGAGGCGCTGGACATGCCGACGCGCCCGGCGGACAGCTACCCCGTCGAGGTCGGCGGCACGACCACCGGTGACATGGCAAACGTGGCGGCGCTCTACGCCAGTCTGCCCGCCGAGGAGACCTACGTAGTGCCGGGCTATGACCGGATGTTTGAGAAGGACAGCCGCACCGTGCGGGTCATCGGGGATTCGTTCAGCGAGTACTATATGCCGTACCTGCAGGCGCGCTTCACGAACAGCTGGCGCGAGCATATCGACACCTTCACGACGGACGTGGCCGTGCACCCGGGGTGCGACATTCTGATTTTGGAGTTCAACGAGCGCAGCCTTGACAAGCTGCTGGCGATTTTGGAGCAGTTTTAAGCGGATTAAATAAGGCGGCCTGTCTGCGGGAATGACACAGACAGGCCGTTTTTTGTGATGTAAGCGAAAATGTACACGATAGTTGATGGCGTAAAGCAGCGGGGTTTGGTATACTGGGAACAGAAAAATCCGTGAAGGAGGAAAGAAAAATGCTGTTTGCAACATGGGTGACGGCGCTCAATATTTTGGTTTTTGCGGCGCTGGTGGCCGCGGTGATTTATCTGTTTGTGCTGATCGTACGGGCGCTGAAGAAGTACATCGGCAGCAAGGAGATGCGGGAGGAAAAGCAGGCCGTGAAGCGCACCCTGGGTGAGACGCTGAAGGCCCACCGCACCCGCTGCCAGATGACGCAGGAGTTCGAGGCTGAGGCGCTTGGCGTGAGCCGCCAGACCGTATCCAAATGGGAAAACGGAGTTTCCCATAGTTAAAGATACCACACCAAATATGATGAACCCACGCTTATACACTACCAGCTATAATAAACCGCAAGGACAGCAATTTGATACTGCTGTCCTTTCTTTTATAAAATTGCAGTACACAGAAAAAAGCTGTAAAATGA
>OHYG01000111.1_pt1 | contig 45168 bp, 43 predicted proteins | sample 1580221 | NCBI WGS metagenome assembly OHYG01 (sample SAMEA3882521, study PRJEB24775) | human gut metagenome | biome: human-associated habitat; feature: intestine environment; material: feces | place: Netherlands | collected 2009/2010 | reverse complement strand
CGCAGATGCCGTGCCGCAGCCGCCGGAGCGGTGCTTAAGCCGTAAGGCGGGAATTGTGCGGTATTGCCTAAAGATAGTATTGTGATACAGGAGAATCCATCATGGCAAAGATTCACCGCAGCGATGCACCGCTGCCGCAGGCCCCTTCCGTTCAGGTAAAGGCATCCTATACAGTCACCGAGCTGCCGAAGGTTTCTCCGCAGGAACCTGCTGCCTTCTACGACCAGGACAACGACGAGGACTATCGCCGGCGCGAGACCGCGAAGTGCAAAAAAAAGCGCGGTAATCTGCTGTACACCCTCGCGATGATCGTTTTCGCCGCGATCTTCCTCATCAGCGGCGGCCTGCTGGTCAAGCGGTTCCTCGATGACCGCAAGACCGAGAGCGAGTTTGCCGACCTGCAGTCGATGATTGATACCGCGGCGACCCAGGCCCCTGCAGGGGAGAATGTCAACCCCAACGGTGCCAGGTTTGCTGCCCTGCGCGACAAGAACAGCGACTTTATCGGCTGGATCTCCATCGACGGCACCAATCTGGATTTTCCGGTTATGTACGCGCCGGACAACAAGGACTTCTATCTGCGTCATGACTTCAACAAAGCCTACAGCGTCTACGGCGTACCGTACCTGGACGAGCAAACGACGCTCGGGGCCAACGCCGAGAGCGACAACCTGATCATCTACGGCCACAATATGAAAACCGGCACGATCTTCGGTTGTCTGACAGAGTACCGCAGGGCCGACTACTATCAGGAGCACCCCTTCATTGAATTTGACACCGTCTACGGGGACGCCAAGTATGAGGTGTTCGGTGCGTTCACCATCGATGTCGTCAACGACACCTCGTTTATCTACAACCAGTATATCGACATGGACGAGGACACCTACAACCGCTATGTGGACCAGGTCATCTCCCGCAGCGACGTGGACAGCGGCATCCGCCCTGCCTACGGTGAGCAGCTGCTGACCCTCTCTACCTGCGAGTATTCGTCCGCCAACGGGCGCTATGTCGTCGTAGCGCGTCGGGTCAGTGACTAATTTCCGAAAGTAATTGCATCATGCACTTTAGATTCTTTTGCAAAACATGCAAAATGATCTTTTGCTTGCAGATTGCACTTGCTATTCTTCCGGGAATGTGCTATGCTAATAAATGCGCGATAACTTTTGATTCGTTCTTATATGGTGTAAGAAACCGGAAAGGGAGAATGCGCGCAGCGGGCAGCCGTAGCCCTTGACGGCTGCCCGCTTTGTCTTTATGCCGCGCACATCTGTACAAAATCTACGTAAAGCTATAGACATTTGTACCCAAATGGCATATACTGTAAAAGTATTTTGCTCTAATCCAATAAAATGGAAAGTATAGTTTCAACGCTGTAACAAAAGGAGGATACCTGTTATGTGTGGAATCGTAGGCTTTACCGGCGCGGCACAGGCCGCCCCCATTCTGCTGGACGGCCTGGCCAAGCTGGAATACCGCGGCTATGACTCTGCCGGTATGGCGGTGCAGAACGCCGCCGGCAAGATCGAGGTCGTCAAGGCCAAGGGCCGCCTAAAAGTCCTGAGCGAGATGACCGACGGCGGCAGCGCCGTGCCCGGCAGCTGCGGCATCGGCCATACCCGCTGGGCGACCCATGGCGAGCCGTCCGTCGTCAACGCACACCCGCATTATTCCCGTGACCAGAAGATTGCCGTCGTACACAACGGAATCATTGAAAACTATCAGGAGATCAAGGAGCGTCTGATCAACAAGGGCTTCAGCTTCGTCTCCCAGACCGACACCGAGGTCGTTGCCCAGCTGCTTGACTACTATTACATGGGCGAGTCCGCAGGCAACGCACTGGACGCCATCACCCGCATGATGCTGCATGTCCGCGGCTCCTACGCGCTGGGCGTGCTCTTTGCCGACGAGCCCGGCGTCATCTACGCAGTGCGCAAGGACAGCCCGCTCATCGTCGGCAAGTGTGAGGACGGTGCCATCATCGCCTCCGACGTTCCTGCGCTGCTCAAGTACACCCGCACGGTCTACTACATTGACAATCTCGAGATTGCCCGCCTGACCCCCGACTCCATCGAGTTCTTCAACATCGACAAGGAGCCCATCACCCGCGAGTCCACCACCATTGAGTGGGACGCCGAGGCCGCGGAGAAGGGCGGCTACGAGCACTTCATGATGAAGGAGATCTACGAGCAGCCCGCCGCTGTCCGCGATACGATCTCCCCGCGCCTCAAGGACGGCCAGATCGACCTGTCCGAGCTGGCCCTTGACGAGGAGGCCATCAGGAATATCCATCGTCTCTACATCATCGGCTGCGGCTCCGCCTACCATGTCGGCATGGCCGCGCGCTATGTGTTTGAGAGCCTGGCCCGCATCCCCGTCGAGGTCGATGTCGCCAGTGAGTTCCGTTACCGCAATCCCGTGCTCGAAAAGGACGCACTCGCTATGGTCATCAGCCAGAGCGGTGAGACCGCCGACACGCTGGCCGCCCTGCGCCTGTGCAAGGAGCGCGGTGTGCGCACCATCGGCATTGTGAACGTCGTCGGCTCCAGCATTGCCCGTGAGGCCGACGCCACAATGTACACCTGGGCCGGCCCGGAAATCTCCGTCGCCACCACCAAAGCCTACAGCACCCAGCTGGCGGCCTGCTACCTGCTGGCTACCGAGTTTGCCCGTGTGCGCGGCACGCTGGCGGACGGCCAGTATGAGCACCTCGTCACCGAGCTGGAGGCTCTGCCCGAGAAGATCGAAAAGACCCTGGCCGACAAGGAGCGTATCCAGTGGTTTGCCAGCAAGTACGCAAACGCCAAGGACGTCTTCTTCATTGGCCGCGGCCTCGACTACGCCGTCGCGCTCGAGGGCAGTTTGAAATTTAAGGAGATCAGCTACATCCACTCCGAGGCGTTCGCCGCGGGCGAGATGAAGCACGGCCCGATTTCTCTGGTCGAGAATGGAACGCTGGTCGTCGGCATCCTGACCCAGCCGGACCTGTTTGAAAAGAGCGTTTCCAACATGGTCGAGGTCAAGAGCCGCGGTGCCTTCCTGATGGGCCTGACCACCTACGGAAATTACAGCATCGAGGACACTGCGGGCTTCACGGTCTACGTGCCCAAGACCGACCCGCACTTTGCCACGAGCCTGTCGGTCATTCCGCTGCAGCTGCTGGCCTACTACGTCAGCTGCGCCAAGGGATTGGATGTCGATAAGCCGCGCAATCTGGCCAAGAGCGTGACCGTCGAGTAAATCGCTTTCGTCCGTTTTACCAAAAATTTACCACGATTTTTATACAATATTAGCCCCATTTGTCTGCCCAAAAGTAGGACAAATGGGGCCTTTTTGTGTTATAATAGTCTATATGACAATTTTGCCGGGCCGTATTGCGCCCGTTTTCAGATAGAAGAATGTATAGTAAGGATGGAATCGATGCAACAGGTCTCAAAACAACTGATAAAAGGGCTTCCGCGCCGCATCGCACTGATGCTGCTGGACTGCGGGCTCATTGTACTTTGCTACTGGCTGGCCGTCATGCTGCGCTTTGACAGCGGCGACGCCTACCGCCGCGTGGAGATACTGCGCGCCATGGCCCCGATGCTCTTATACGTCCTGCCCATTTATATGATCGTGTTCTGGTTCGGCGGACTGTATGAGATCATGTGGGAGTACGCCGGTATGCGCGACCTTGCACGCCTGACCTGCCTTTCCGGGCTGGCGACGGGCATCATCATGCTGTTCGATCTGATCTACCACAGCCGCCCGATCTCCGGCGCGGTGCTGATCTTCGGCGCGGTATTCAACACGGCGGCCATAGCGGGCGTGCGGTTCCTGTGGCGGCTGGTCCTGACAATGCGCAACGCCAAGGCCAACAAGCCGGAGGACAACACGCCATTGCTCATTGTCGGTGCCGGCAACGCCGGTGCGTGGGCCGTCAACCTCTGCAAGACGAAAAATCAGAGCTTCGGCAACCCGGTCTGCATCGTTGACGACGACCTGACCAAAAAGGGCCTGCGCGTGCAGGGCGTACCGGTGCGCGGCACGATCTCCGACATACCGGAGCTGGTGCGCAAATATCATATTCTCGAGATCGTCATCGCCATCACGACGGTCAAGGGTGACCGTTTGAGCGAGATCATCAACCTCTGCAACTCCACCCACTGCCGCGTGCGGATGATCAGTGACCCGCAGGCTGTTGACGAGAACGGCAATCCTGTGGCGGCGGGCTTCCGTGAGCTGAACACGGCGGACTTCCTCTCCCGCGACGAGATCCAGCTGAACAATGCCCAGATCTCCGAGTACCTGCATGACAAGATCGTTCTCGTCACGGGCGGCGGAGGCTCCATCGGCAGCGAGCTTTGCCGTCAGATTATGCGCTACCAGCCCCGCCGTCTTCTGATTTTTGACATCTACGAGAACTGCGCCTATGAGCTGGAAACCGAGCTGAAAAACAAGTACGGTCCCGAAGCTCCTGTTATCACCCTCATCGGCTCCATCCGCGATAAAGCACGTCTGGACGATGTGTTCGACACCTATCATCCGTCCGTCGTCTTTCACGCGGCGGCGCACAAGCATGTGCCACTGATGGAGATCAGCCCCGCCGAGGCCGTCAAGAACAACGTCTTTGGCACCAAGAACCTGCTGACCTCCGCCGCCGAGCACGGCGTGGAGCGGTTCGTCCAGCTCTCTACAGACAAGGCTGTCAACCCGACGAACGTCATGGGCTGCACCAAGCGTCTGTGCGAGATGCTGATCCAGACCTTCTCCCGGGCCACGTCGATGACCTGCGTTGCGGTGCGCTTCGGCAACGTGCTGGGCAGCCACGGCAGCGTCATCCCGCTGTTTGAGGAGCAGATCAAGCGCGGTGGCCCTGTGACCATCACGCATCCCGATATTGTCCGCTACTTTATGACCATCACCGAGGCTGCGCAGCTCGTTCTGCAGGCCGGCGGTCTGGCGAAGGGCGGCAGCATCTACGTGCTGGACATGGGTGAGCCGGTCAAGATCATGGATCTGGCCAACCGCCTGATACGCTTCTACGGCTACGAGCCGGGCGTAAATATGCAGGTCAAGGTCACCGGTCTGCGCCCCGGCGAAAAGCTGTACGAGGAACTGCTCATGGACTCCGAGCAGGACAAGATGGCCAAAACCGCCCACAACAAAATCTTCATCGCGCCGCCCATGCAGATTGATCTGGAAAAATTCTACACCGACCTGCAGCGGCTCAAGGAATCTGCCCGGCACAACAGCGACGAGGTCGTCGACGTTCTGCAGGAGATGGTCCCGACCTACCACCCCAACCGCCGCGTGCGCGCCGACCACACCGTTGTGGCCGCCACCGGCAACACCGCGCTTTTCTCCCGGGAGGAGATTGCACAGAAGCTCCGGGAGACAGAACATCCCGCCGAGGAGGGCTGATTTATGTACGAGCGTTACGGCAAGCGCCTGCTGGACATTGTCCTTTCGCTGGCAGCCACGATCATTCTTGCAATTCCGATGGGGCTGGTCGCGCTGTGGATCAAGCTCGACTCCCCGGGGCCGGTCTTTTTCAAGCAGCGCCGCGTCGGCAAGGGCAAAACGCACTTTAACATCCTGAAGTTCCGCACGATGCGCGGCGACACCCCGCACGACGTTCCCACGCACCTTTTGAAAGATGCGGACAGCTACATTACCAGGAGCGGTGCCTTCCTGCGCAAGACGAGCCTGGACGAGCTGCCGCAGATCTACAACATACTGGCAGGGCAGATGAGCGTCATCGGCCCGCGCCCTGCATTGTACAACCAGTACGACCTGATCGAGGCGCGCGACAAGGTCCGCGCCAACGACATCCGTCCGGGCCTGACCGGCTTAGCGCAGGTCAACGGACGCGACGAGCTGCCGATTGACGTCAAAGCCCGCTACGACGGTGAGTACGCCGCCCATGTGACGTTCTGGAATGATGTAAAGATTTTCTTCCGCAGCATCACCTATGTGTTCCAGCGCCGCGGTGTCGTTGAGGGCGGCACCGGTGCCATGAACCAGACAAAAGAGGAAAAATCGTCAAAATGACGGACGTTGTACCTGCCGGGAAAACACCGGCAGGTACATTTTTTGTGCTGATTTAAAAAATGTACAAGAAAATCTTGCGATTTTCGTGAAAATATGTTGCAAAAGCCAAGCGAATTGTGTAAAATATACATTATGATGTTTTGGTTTTCAGGCAGATTACCAAACGGCAATTTTGCCAAACACGCATAGCCCGCACTGCACACCGGTGCAGACTGTCTAAATAACAGCTAAAAGGGGAGTCACATATTATGGCAAACAGGGTATTCCAGAACGTGGTCTACCAGATGAAGGACGCAGTGGATCGTGTCGTCGGCGTGATTGATGAGACCGGCACCGTCATTTCCTGCTCTGAGCTGGGACAGATCGGTGAGGTGCGCGAGGGCGTGGCCGCTGTCCGCCAGACGGCCGGGGATGCTTTCGTGCGCGATGGGTATGCCTACCATCAGTTCTCCAACGCCAAGCACAATGACTACGCCGTCTTTGTCGAGGGCACTGACACTACCGCCGAGCAGTTCGCCGCCATGCTCTCCATCAGCCTGCAGAGCATCAAGCAGTACCACGACGAAAAATTCGACAAGACAAACTTCATCAAGAACGTCGTGCTCGACAATATCCTGCCCGGCGACATCTACGCCAAGGCGCGGGAGCTGCACTTTGTCTCTGACGTGCAGCGCGTCGTACTGCTGATCCGCGTGACCTCCGGCAATGATATTTCCGCCTACGACGTCGTCAGCGGCCTTTTCCCGGACAAACAGAAGGACTTCGTCTTTAACATCAGCGAGACCGACACCGTCCTGGTCAAGGAGATCAAGCCCGACAACAACACCCGCGATATGGAAAAGCTGGCTGCCTCCATCGTCGATACGCTGCAGGGCGACCATTACATCAAGGCCGTCGTCGGCATCGGTACGCCCATCGGCAACATCAAGGACCTGGCCTCCAGCTTTAAGGAAGCCCAGATTGCCATGGAGGTCGGCAAGGTGTTTGACACTGAGCGTCAGGTCATCAGCTATGACCATCTGGGCATTGCGCGCCTGATCTACCAGCTGCCTACGACGCTCTGCGAGGCATTCCTGCGCGAGGTGTTCAAGCAGGAGAGCATCGACTCCCTCGATGCCGAGACGCTGTTCACGATCCAGCGCTTCTTTGAGAACAACCTGAACGTATCCGAGACGAGCCGCGGTCTGTTCGTTCACCGCAACACGCTGGTCTACCGCCTTGAGAAGATCCGCAAACTGACCGGCCTTGACCTGCGCAACTTCGATGATGCCATCGTCTTTAAGGTGGCGCTGATGGTCAAGAAATATCTGTCCGCCAACCCGGCCAAATATTGATTTTAAAAAAACTTTCACAAATGGCGCTGCACCGCAAGGCAGCGCCATTTTCCTGCTTTTTATAGCCGCAAAGCACCTTGACCGCAGGGGTCTGACATGGTATTCTATTATATGTATGACTGTAACCATAACAGCAAAGCCACACCACGGCAGGAGAACCCCGAATGATCGATTTTGAACATGTATATAAAACCTACGAGACCCACAACGATGAGAACGTCGCGCTGGAGGACATCAACATCCATATTGACGAGGGCGAGTTCGTCTTTATCCTCGGCCATTCCGGCGCGGGCAAATCCACGTTTTTAAAACTCATCCAGATGGAGGAGAAGCCCACCGAGGGCAAGGTCTTTATCAATGGGCAGGATTTAACGCGCATCAAGCGCCGCAAGGTGCCCTACCTGCGCCGCCAGATGGGCGTTGTGTTCCAGGATTTCCGCCTGATCCCCACCATGACCGTCTATGAGAATGTCGCCTTCGCCATGCGCGTGACGAACATCTCGACCAAAAAGATCAAGGACCGCGTACCGTTTGCACTCTCCCTTGTCGGTCTGGAGGACAAAATGGACCGCCTGCCGGATGAGCTCTCCGGCGGCGAGCAGCAGCGTGTGGCCGTTGCCCGCGCGCTGGCCCACGGCCCCAAGCTCATCATCGCGGACGAGCCCACCGGCAACATCGACCCCGAAATGTCGATGGACATCATGCAGCTGTTTGAGGCCATCAACAAGGTCAACATCACCGTCGTCGTCGTCACCCATGAGCACGAGCTCGTCCACAAGCTGGCCCGCAAGTACGGCAACCGCGTCATCACGCTGGCCAACGGCATGGTAGCCTCCGACACCGCTGACCCTGCTGCCGCGCGCCGCTACGCTGCCGCCATGGCCGAGCGCGAAGAGGACGACTACGAGTACGACGAGGACTGATTTGTAAGTAAGAGGGGACACCATGCGTTTTTCCAGTTTTATCTACTTAGTCGGCCAGGGCCTGCACAATCTGCGCGCCAACCGGCTGATGACCTTTGCCTCCATGGGCGTGCTGACCGTCTGCATGCTGCTGATCGGCGCAGCCTCGCTGCTGGGCATCAACATTGACCACATGGTCGAATACATCGGCAACCAGAACGAGACCGTCGTCTACATGGGCGGCACCGGCGAGAGCGAGGTCGCCACCGACGAGCAGATTGCCGCCGCCGACGCGGCCATCCGCAGCACGCCCCACGTTGTGAGCGTGACCTATATGTCGCCGGAGGACGTTCTGGCGACCTACAGCGATATGCTGAAGGATTACACAAACCTGCAGCAGGTCTTTGCCAATGACAACCCGTTCACTCCCAACTACCGCGTGACCGTGGACGACCCCGACAACATTGAGGAAGTATCCGCCCAGCTCATGCAGATCGACGGCGTTTACAGCGTCAAGGCCCCGCTGGCTATGGCGGATACCTTCACGTCCCTGCAGAAGGTCATCAACTACGCCTGCTACGGCCTGGTCGCGGTGCTGGCCATCGTCTCCATCGTCGTCATCAACAACACGATCAAAATCACCGTCTTTAACCGCCGCAAGGAGATCGGCATTATGAAGCTCGTCGGCGCGACCAACGGCTTCATCCGCTTTCCGTTCTTTGTCGAGGGCGTCACCTCCGGCCTGATTTCGGCTGGCATTGCGTCCGGCATCGTCTGCGGCGCGTACTATGCACTCTGCCGCTGGTATGCCGAAAATCCGTCCAACCTCTCACAGATGTTCGGCGGCACGCTTGTCCCGCTGGAAAGCGTCTGGTACTACATCGTCGGCGGCTTTGTGCTGCTGGGCTTTGTGCTCTGCGGCCTCGGCACCGCCACCAGCATCCGCAAGCATCTGAATGTATAACAGGGGATAAAGGGAACGTATAAGACCATGAAGCATGTAAAACACGGCAAAAAGCTGATTTCGCTTCTGCTGAGCGCGGCTGTCGCCATGAGCATGACGCTTTCCACCGTCATGACGCCGCTGGCCGCCTCCTCCAGCGTCAGCGACCTGCGCCAGAAGCTGCAGGAACTGCAGTCTGAGCAGGAAAAGGTCAACCAGCAGCTCAAGGACGCGCAGAGCAACAAGGCCGACGCTGAGGCGCTCAAAGCGCAGCTTGAGCAGCAGAAGGCACTGATTTTGAGCCAGATCAGCAACCTGTCCGAGCAGATCGGCTCTTTGGATGAGGAAATCGTCAACAAGCAGGACGAGATTGACCGGAAGCAGCAGGAGGTCGACCAGAAGCAGGCCGAATACGACCAGCGCTGGGCGGACTTTAAAGATCGTATGCGTGCGATGCAGCGTCTGAATGACGGCGGCTCCATCGCACTGTTGTCCAGTGCCACCAACCTGTACCAGCTGCTGACCTTTGCCACCACATTGGATCAGATTGTTAATAAGGACGAGGACACCTGCCAACAGCTTGAAAATGAGCACGCCGAACTGGAGCAGCAGCGCGCCGAGCTGGAGCAGGCCAAGGCGGACCTGGAGGCCACGCAGGCCGATCTGGAGACCCAAAAGACCGCGCTGGACGGCAAGACGAATGAGCTTGCCCAGAATATCTCCCAGACCGACGCCAACATTTCCGCAGCGGATGCCGAAATCGAGGCCAACAAGGCGGCCCTGATCGAAGCCAACAAGGCCGTGGATAAGGCCGCTGCCGAGCTGGACGCCGCGCTGAACGCCGCCAACCAGGCTTACGGCAATGCGTCCATCCAGTGCTCGCTGGACTTTGGCCGCCCGCTGGCCACCTATAAGTACGTCTCCTGCTACTTCGGCGGCAACGGCCACCGCGGCACCGATTACGCCGCACCGGGCGGCACCGAAATCTACGCCGTCTCCGGCGGTGTCGTCACCGCTGCGGCCTACCACTGGAGCTGGGGCTACTACGTGCAGGTCTACCACGGCAAGGATGACAACGGCAATACTTATTCGACGCTGTACGCCCACATGAACAGCGCGCCCGTTGTCAGCGTGGGCCAGCCCGTGGAAAAGGGCAAGGTCCTTGGTTATGTCGGCTCCACCGGCAACTCCACAGGCAACCATCTGCACCTGGAAATGAAGGTCAACAACGTCTTGGTCAATGTCATGAACTACCTCTCATAACGAAAGGGGAATCCGTATGAAGCCGCAGAAGCACAAAACCTCCGTGCGTATTTTCTGCCTTGTAGTCGCCGTTCTGATGATACTCAGCCTTTTCTCTACAGTATTTTTCTCACTAGCCTACGGGGCATAACGCAAACACAGTAAGGAGCCATCAGACCCATGAGCAAAAAAATCAGTCTTGGCGTGGCGGCCACCATTGCCATTATTGCAATGGCCGTCACCTTCTCGCTGACCATGGTCGTGTCCATGAAGATGTTCAACACCACAGTGTCCAGCGTCAAAAACAAGGAGCGCCAGTACAACAAGCTGTCCGAAATTGATCGTTTTGTCCGCGCAGGGGAGTATTTCACCATCGACGAGGACACCCTGAATGACCGCTTGGCTGCGGGCTACATGAACGGCATCAACGACAAGTACGCCGTCTACTACACCGCCAAGGAATACAGCGAGAAGCAGTCTGTGGAGAAGGGCACACTGACCGGCATCGGCGTCGCTGTCGTCAATGACACATCCTCCGGCTACGCCCGCATCATCCGCCTGTATGACAACTCGCCCGCCGCAGAGGCCGGGATGCAGGTCGGCGGCTTCATTACCGCTATCAACGATGAGTCGACGCGCAACATCACCTCCACCGCGCGCCTGACCTCCAAGCTGCTGGGTGAGGAGGGTACGACCACCACGATCACCTACCTGACGCCGGACCGCCAGGAGCAGCAGCTGAATCTTGTCCACTCCAACTACAAAACACCCTCCATTTACACCCGTCAGATGGTCGCGGACACCTGCGGGTACATCCGCATTGACGCCTTCAACTCCGGCACGGCCAGCGAGTTCAAGGCTGCTGTGGATGAGCTTCTGCAGCAGGGAGCAAACAGCCTTGTCTTTGACCTGCGCGACAACACTGGCGAGAACCTGAACGCCGCCCTTGTGGCCGCGGATTACTGTGTGCCCTCCGGTGAGATCGCCAAGCAGCAGGACAGGGACGGCAATGTGACCGTGCTGCGCATGTCCGATGAGACCGAGATCAACGTTCCGATCGTCTGCCTTGTCAATGGCTCCACCGCGGGCAGCGCCGAGCTGTTCGCCAACGCCCTGCGCAAGATGGCCGGTGCGACGCTCGTCGGCACCCAAACTGCGGGTAAGGGCGTCGTTCTGAGCGACGCCCAGAGCTTCTCCGACGGCTCCGCCGCTTACATCACGGTGGGCCTGCTGCTCGATAACGAGGATCAGACCTGGAATGAGGAGGGCCTGCGCCCCGACATTGACGCCGCGCTCTCCGTCGACGAGCAGAACGCCTACTACGATTACACACTTGATACTGACCCGCAGATCAGCAAGGCCGTCAACGCGGCCACGGCACTGGCCGGGCAGAACTGATTTTTTTTGACTCGGAAAGGACGTCCACCGTGCCCACATTGACTGACCTGTCCACCATCCGTGACCTCTGCGCACGGTATGACTTTGCCCTGTCCAAGGGCTTCGGCCAGAATTTCATCATCAACCCCGGCATCTGCCCCCGCATTGCGGAGGCCGCCGGTATCGGCCCCGGCTGGGGCGCACTTGAGGTCGGCCCCGGCATCGGTGTGCTGACCGAGCAGCTTTGCAAGCGCGCGGACAATGTCGTCTCCATCGAGGTCGACAAGCGTCTGCCGCCGCTGCTGGAAGAGACGATGGCCGACTACGACAACTTCAAGCTCATCCTGAACGACGTGTTGAAGGTCGATTTGAAGGCTCTGCTGGCCGAGGAGTTCGGCGGCAAGCCCGTCGCTGTCTGTGCCAACCTGCCGTACTACATCACCAGCCCGATTCTGATGCGTCTGCTGGAGGAAAAGCTGCCTATCCGGAACATCACCGTAATGGTGCAGAAGGAGGCCGCACAGCGCCTCTGCGCCGCCCCCGGCACGCGGGATGCGGGTGCTATCAGCTACGCCGTGGCCTATTACGCCGAGCCGAAGCTGTTGTTCAGCGTCCAACCCGGCAGCTTTTACCCCGCCCCCAAGGTGACAAGCGCCGTCATCCGCCTGGATGTGAGGGAGAAGCCCGCCGTAGCCGTGCCGAACGGCGACGAAGCCGCCTTCTTCGCGCTGATTCGCGCCGCCTTCTCCCAGCGCCGCAAGACCGCCGCCAACGCCATCGCCAACGGCCTGCACCTGCCCAAGGCGCAGGTCATCTCCGCCCTGCAGGCCGCCGGTCTTGATGAGCGTTCCCGCCCCGAGCAGCTGACACTGGAGAATTACTGCGCTCTGCAGACGGCACTGGCAAACACTTAAAACAGCAAAGCAAAACGCCCGGTAAGCATCACGCCTACCGGGCGTTTTTTAGGAGTATATAGAGTAGGGTGCAATAAGGAAAAGCTTCTCTAAATATTCCGCAAGAACAATCCATCAGCTTTATGTACAGCAGCATTCCTGAGTTCAACCCTGACTCCGCGTTATGCGATTCTACTGCGTTTACGACTTGTTTACGACCTGTTTTTTACTGTTTAGGACGCAAAAAGACATACAATAACAAGAAAAAAGCGCGTTGCAAAGTGGATTCACTTTGCTAACGCGCTTTTTTAAGTGGAGCTAGTAACAGGAATCGAACCTGCAACCTGCTGATTACAAACTGTGGTTCGCTCTTTTTGTGTGGTTTAGTAGTGTACAGTAATATTCGTAAATTCGTTGTTTTGCTTTTGCACCGTGCAGTATCGTGTAACAGTTTTTTGTGGCCGTAGTACCCAAATAGTACCTAAATTTTAGGGCATCTCGGCGTGGCTTGCTGCCGCTTGTATGCTCCAGCCGATGTAGGCTGCCTAATCCTACTTCTCACACAAAAATCATATGGTGGCCGATAGATGGCGTCAGAGAGCGCCTGTGCGGCGTTCTGTCGTGTAGGAACATAGTTTGATTGCTGGGCTGTAAAGCGTCTCACAGCGGCTCTCTGTGGGGCTGTTGGCGAGCGTTACTCGCCAGCCGCTTCATCGTCAACGTCTGGAACGTATTCCAGAATGTCACCGGGCTGACAATTCAGTAGCTTGCACAGAACGGACAGGTTCTCCCAACTTACAGGAGTGCCGCTCCGTAACCTCTGAATGGTGGCCTCACCTATCAGTTTCTCTTTCCGCAGCTTATAGGTGCTGTATCCTGCTGCTTTCAGCGCCTCTAAGATGTCTATCTTGTATTTTATCGGCATTTCTCTCAACTCCTCGTATAGCTATTCTACCACGAAACATACACAACTTCAAGTGTACAATACATACACTAATTTATGTGTATGTTTGTCTACTATGTCAATGGATTATGCACAACAAATAGTGTATAATAAGGATGTCGAAAGGGAAAAGGTCAAGGCGGACGTCAAGCGAAAGCCCACCAGAAACGACCAGACAAGATGCGGACAGGATTGCAGGAACCGGCGAGACCGAGCAGATAGCACCAAGCCCCCGCGCACCTCAAACCTTACGGCAAAAAGAAAGCGTCCCGCTGCACCGACCAAAGCACACGCGAGACGCAAAACCCAATCAAGGGCAGGCTCATTATAGCACAGTCTGCCCACTGCTGTAAAGGAGCAAGCACCATGAAAAAGTACGATTTATCCGCCATCATGCGCAGAGCGTGGATTATCTTCCGTAAGGCCGGCATCAGCTTTGCGGAGGCCCTGCACCGGGCATGGAGCAGCGCAAAGGCGCGCCCCATCAATGCGGAGACCATCCGCCGGGCCAAGGAAGCCGCCAATGTTACCGAGGAGACCCATACATGGGCAGAGTGGCAGTCCCTCGGTTATGAGGTCGTCCGTGGCAGCAAGGCCCTTTTCCGGGCGGTCCTTATCTGGGCCAGTAAAGGAGACGGCAAGCAGTACGCGGCCAGCTTCTTCGGCGCAAGTCAAGTCCGCCCCATCGCCGCTTAACTGAAAAAGGCTGTGCTATCAGGCCATACGGGCATCTATGGAGGTACACACGATGGACAATGAAGAATTAAAAGAATTTTCCCGCTGTTTAAGCGGCCTCGATGACGCATCCATGCGGTTGCTGCTTTTCAAACTGGTCGAAATGGCCTACGAGGGCGAGGAACACACCCATGTGAATGTGTCTCCACTCGTAGCATACAAGATGTCATCTGTGACCGGGTGCGATGTGCTATGCGAGATTCAGACACTTGTAAAATATCTGAAGCAGTTGGCAGTAGCCCAAGATTATGGCTCTGATATGCTCCGAGACCTTACTGTTTATTCAGCCGTTTGGCACGCGGGCAGATGCCAAGGTATCCGAGAAGAACGTGCCAAGCACAAGAAAGCTGCATGAGCGCCCCAGAGAGGGCACAGAAAGGCCCCGCCGGGTATTGATGGATAGTTTTCCATCTGGCCCGGCGGGGCCTCTTATTGCCGCTCTGTGGGGCAGTCGTAACGAAACAGCGTATTTTTGTCTCTGTAACTGGGCGCGTGTTGGGCTCTGTGGCCCCGCTCAGATACCGGTAGGGTGTTTACAGTACCTTTTTGCCCGGCGGCTCATGCAGCGGCCAGACTGCCCGCCGGGCCGTGCTGCCTGTATCAGTTACTTGTCTTCCGCAGTTCGCTGTCTATCAAGGTAGCGGGAGCATACCATCTTTACGCTTTGGGCTGTATTTCGGCCTCCCACAGTCTGCGCCACGTCGGCCCACTGCAGACCGCAGAGAAAGCGCAGACGGAATATCTGCCGCGTGAGAGGATCCTCGATGCTGCCGATCCATGCGGAGATGTCTTCCTCTTCGGCGGCAATGGTCTTCTTCAGGTAGGCAATGCGCTCCTCAAGGTCAACGATGGCAATGGCCAATGTGCCCACTTTATCGCTTACGCCTGTTGTTCGGGGCATACCGTTCGGGGCGTGGTTCGCAGCCTGTGCAGAGTGACGCAGTTCGCACAATAAATCCTCGTGCTTCTCCAGCTGCTGGCGCAGGTCGCAGTGATGTCTCAGTGTTTCAAATGTCATGTAATACCTCCATCAAAGTATGCCGCGCTTTCTCAGCTCGGCTTTCCGCTTTTCAAGCAGTTCCCGTGCATCTGGCCGCTCCATGAAGCTGTAATAAAATTCCAGCGTTGCAGCTGCAAGGCGTTCAGCCTTTTCATCTGAGATGCCCCAAGGGTTCTTGCTTACTTTCTTTTCGTCCATGATAGATACTCCGTTCTGTCTAATATTCTGCATATTAGGTCATATGCTCTATAAGCATACCATAGGAGCATCTACTTCGGATGCTTTAGGGAATGTGGTTATTTTCCATTGAGCAGATCTCCTTGCAGTAGGGCGGCGGGCTTATACGCTGCCGGCAACTTGTCCGCGTACTTCTGCGCGGCGGCGTAGAACCACGGCGGCAGCGGCAGACCCAGTTCTTCGTAGGCATCAATGGCAACCCGCACATTCATCAAATCGGGCTGAAATCCTATGTACGGCTTGGCTGCCTCGCGGATCTCGGCCACAGTGGGCGGCCACTTCATCGTGCGGCTGAGGGCAACCGCCCCAGCCATGGCGGCATCATAGGGGACATCGGTCAGCGACACCGCCCACGCATCGGACATTTCGTCCGGGTCATTCTCCCGGTAAAGGTTCGGCCACCAGTTCAGTAGCTTCAACATAAATTCGGTTGTCTGCTGGGTCGTCACTCTGCGCACCTCCCATTTCTTCCAGACGCTTTTTGAGCCGTTCGCGTACTGCCGCCTGTTTGCTCTGTTGGCGGGCAGCGGGCGCAGCTCTGGCTGCCGCTGCGGCGGCGTGGTTTTCTTTCTCGGCGCGGTAGGCATCCACGGACAGGATGTTCTGCTCCCGGCAGCGCTTGAGAATGGCCTTGACATAATTCCAGCTGCGCTTATTGTTGAGCGCCGCCTCGCCGATAGCCTCGCAGATCAGGTCAGCGGGCAGGTCGGCCAGCTGGCGGGAAATGTCATCAAACGCCGCCCGTGCGATAGGGCCGATGTTCTGCTCGTAGGCTTGGACGCAAGCGGAAATGTCGTTTTCAGCAGTAGCAGTAGAAGAAGATATATTATCCTTATCCTTTTCCTTATCCTTCTTCTTCTCCTTCTCTAGGCTTTTTGAAAAAAGGGAGCCTTTTTCAGAAAAGCCACCCTTTTTATCTGTGTCATTTAAAAGGGTAGCTTTTTCATTTTCTCCGTCAGGCGGTTTTTTCCGTGGACGGCCACCTTTACGGCCATAGGACGCTTGCTGTTCGTCAGTCTTTTTCCATTGCTCCTTGTCCCGGTCAATCTGGGAACGGATGCCGGGAAAAACAAACCGCTCATTTCCGGTGAGAGGTATCAATGTGCCATCCTTGCTGTATTCAAGCAGGGCAGTGAAAAGCCGTCCGCGTTCCTCCGAGTTCAAAAGCTCCATGTTTTCAAGGTAGCTGTGGTAGGCACAGAAATAGGGCCGGAGCATTGCACCACCTCCTTCGACCCGCCAGGCGGGTTCTCATAGATTTAACCATTACCCTGTACCTCAAGATTCATCTGCCCGGCGGATACTGCCAACCGCCGGGGCAGGTTGTACAGCATCGCCATCATTCAGATACGCAGCCAGCGAATCCATGTTGACCAATGTGCGGCGGCCACAACGGATAGACTTGATGCGACCAGACTGGCAAAGTTGCCGGATGCGGTACACGGCCAGCCCACTTGTAGCTGCTGCCTGCGTGATGGTGTTCATTGTGGGAAAGTTCGTAGTGTTCATGTAATGCCTCCATGTAAGTGATGTTCAATATTTTGAAGTGATTGACAATGTCATTCAATATGCTATAATTATATCACGCAAAGCAAAGTAAAACGCTATATTCAAAATTTTCACGCAAACTGAATGTAATGATTTATGCGTTCATTTTGCTGAATTTATGGGGTGTTGAACATGAATGATGCAGCTAATATTCAAGCCATCCGCTCGGAGCGCTTAAAAGACCTCCGTACCAGCATGGGCATTTCCACAAAGGCCCTTGCCGATGCGACTGGAATTTCTGTAGGCTCTCTCAACACATGGGAAAACGATGATGCAACAGCAGGGAAAACTAGCACTGACGGAATAAAGCTCGAAAACCTCATAAAGCTAGCTGACTTCTACGGAGTGTCGCTCGACTATCTTGCTGGGCGCACTGATGTGAAATCTCCATCGCCAACTTTGCAGGGAGTTTGTGAGTACACCGGTTTAACAGAGAAAGTTGTTGAAAAACTCAACGTCCATGTCGAACGCATAAAAGAGAATCATCCTCTTGCTTTTGGTAGCGAGTACATGCTGGAATCGCTTAGCCTCTTCTTAGAGTGTAAAAGTTCAATGACGCTTTTTGCATTGCTTTCTCATTACATTCAAGCCAAAGGTAAAGCAGAGCAGCAGAGGAAACGTGATTATCTCATTACTCCATCGGCGTTCTTGATGGCAAGTTCAAAGCGGTTCCGGGATTTAGGAGAAAAAGGCTATCAGTTGCTTACACCTGATGATGCTGTTGATTATGCCTATTTTCAAGCAAGTGACCAATTTGCTGATATTCTGAAGGACGAACTCGGAGAAGAGGAGGAATCAGACGATGGCGAGCATTGAAAAACGGGTCGGTAAAAATGGCGATTCCTACCGAATTACCGTATCCGCCGGGTATACCAAGGACGGCAAAAAGGTCAAGCACACCAAGACCTGGACACCCGATCCAAGCATGAGCGAGAAGAAAATTGCGAAAATGCTCCAGCGCGTGGCCGCTGACTTTGAGCGGGACATCGAACTGGGCTACCAGACAGACAACCGCCAGACCTTCAGCGAGTATGCAGCCTATGTGCTGGATCTGAAGAAGCAGCAGGGGGTTAAAACTCGGACTATAGATTTTTATCAAAGCATGATGGAGCGCACCAATATGGCCATCGGCCACATGAAGCTGTGCGACATCCGTCCGCAGCATCTCAATAATTTTTACCGCAATCTGCAAGAGAACGGCCTGCGCAAAGGCGCTGCCAAGGCCATTGCAAAGCCGGCGCTCCAAAAAGCACGACTAGACCAGCACATGAGCAAGGATTTCCTTGCCAAGAAAGCGGGGGTCGCCAGCAACACAATCCGCACGATGGAGAACGGTTCAAAAGTCATGCCGAAAAAGGCCGAAGCCGTAGCCACCGCACTCGGCTATCAGACTAGCGACCTTTTTACGCTGGAGAAGGACATGACCCCGCTTTCTCCGAAAACCGTGGATTCCTACCATCGTTTTATCTCGACTGTGCTTGCTCAGGCAGAACGTGAGATGCTCGTGCCGTATAACGCAGCAGCAAAGGCCGTGCCGCCCAAGCTGGAGCACAAAGAGCCGAATTATTTCCAGCCGGAAGAAATCAATGCAATCCTTGAGGCACTGGAAACCGAGCCGCTGAAGTGGCGCACAATCGTGATGCTGCTGATCGTCACGGGCTGCCGCCGGGGTGAAATCATGGGGCTGCAGTGGGAGCGGGTCAGCCTTGCACTGAGAACCATTAAAATTGACCATGCGCTACTCTACAGTCACACGCGGGGGATCTACCTCGACACAACTAAAACGGCAGACGTGCGCTTTCTGAAGATTCCGCAAGAGGCCGTAGACCTGCTGGAGCAGTGGAAGCAGGAACAGACGGCCATGTGTTTGGCAAGTGGTAGCCTTTGGCATGAGACAGGCTTTGTGTTTACGCAGGAAGATGGTCGCCCGATGAACCCGGACAGTATCACCAAATGGCTGAACCAGTTTTCCAAGCGGCACAACCTGCCTAGGATTAACCCTCACGCATTCCGGCACACTGTCGCATCGGTGCTGATTGCCAACGGTACGGATGTTGTCACCGTAAGCAAGCAACTGGGCCACGCATCCACAGCCACTACCGAGGGTTTCTATGCTCACCTCATTGAAGAGCGAAAAGCTGAAGCGTCTGACTGTATTGCCGATGTGCTTCTTCGTGGAGGGGAACGGTCTCAAAACGCTTCTCCTACCCCGAAGAAACAGGCATAAAAAAATCTCCCGGCGGGCCTGCCGGGAGATTACTTTTTTCTCATTTTTTCGGCCGTAGTACCCAAATAGTACCCAAATTCCATACGGCAACACAAGTAGAAAAGAAAAAGGCGCTAAAACAATGCGTTTCAGCGTCCTTTATTGTGGAGCTAGTAACAGGAATCGAACCTGCAACCTGCTGATTACAAATCAGCTGCACTGCCAATTGTGCTATACTAGCGGGAACTCTAATATAATATCACAATCGGCAGGGGTTTGTCAAGGGTTACAGCAGCTCCACGCCCGAATTCCTGCATGCCTGTACCGTAGCGTCATCCCACAGGCTGACCTGTACCTCGCCGACATGGGCCTTGCCCAGCAGCAGCATGCACAGGCGGCTCTGGCCGATGCCGCCGCCCATTGTCAGGGGCAGGGTGCCATCCAGCAACAGTTTGTGGAAGGGCAGCTCCGCGCGCTGCGGGCAGCCTGCGGCGTCCAGCTGACGGCGCAGGGCGTCGGCGTCAACGCGGATACCCATACTGGACAGCTCCAGTGCGCAGTCCAGCGGCTTGTGCCAGAACAGGATGTCGCAGTTCAGCGTCCAGTCATCATAGTCGGGCGCGCGCCCGTCGTGGGGCTGGCCGCTCTTGAGCCTGCCGCCGATCTGCATGATGCAGACGGTTCCATGCTCTTTGGCAAAGGCATTCTCGCGCTGCTTCGGCGTGAAGTCCGGGTATCTGTCCTCGAGCTCCTGCGTCGTGATAAATGCCACCTCGCGGCCCAGGTGGATGTTGTTTTTCAGCTCGGGGAACTTCCAGCGCAGCTCGTCAGACGTTGCGCAAACAGCGTCCACGATGTCCCGCACGGTCTCCTGCAGAAATTCCAGCGTGCGCTGGTCGGCAGTGATAACGCGCTCCCAGTCCCACTGGTCCACGTAGATGCTGTGCAGGTTGTCCAGCTCCTCGTCGCGGCGGACGGCGTTCATATCGGTCACAATGCCCTGACCGGGGCGGAAGCCGTACTTGTACAGGGCGTAGCGCTTCCACTTAGCCAGACTGTGGACGACCTCTGCCTGCTCGTTCAGGCTGGGCACATCGAACGAAACAGGGCGCTCGACGCCGTTCAGGTCATCGTTCAGGCCGCTGCCCTGCATGACAAACAGGGGAGCCGTGACGCGCTTGAGGTGCAGTGCCATGCAGAGCTTCTCCTGAAAGATCGTCTTGATGAGACCGATGGCCTTCTGGGTGTCATACAAACCCAAAAGGCTTTGGTATCCTTCCGGAATGGTAATGTGACTCATAATACATCCTCCTATTTCTTTCCCGGTGTATGGTTTTATGCCTTGGCGAACTGGCTCTCGTACAGCTGCTTGTAGAAGCCGCCCTGCGCCAGCAGTTCTTCGTGGGTTCCGCGCTCAATGATGTTGCCGGCCTTCATGACCAGGATCTGGTCAGCGTTCTTGATGGTAGACAGGCGATGGGCCACGATAAAGCTCGTGCGGCCCTTCATCAGCTCCTCAAAGGCATCCTGCACCAGCACCTCGGTACGGGTGTCGATGCTGGACGTTGCCTCATCCAGAATCAAAATCGGCGGGCGTCGCAGCATGACACGGGCAATGCAGAGCAGCTGCCGCTGGCCCTGGCTGATGTTGCCGCCGTCCTCGGCTACCTGCGTGTCGTACCCGTTGGGCAGGCGGCAGATAAAGCTATGGGCGTGCGCCTTCTTGGCCGCGGCGATGATCTCCTCGCGGGTCGCATCCGGCTTGCCGTAGGCGATATTCTCCGCAATCGTACCGGCCTTCAACCAGGTCTCCTGCAGCACCATGCCCAGGTTGCCGCGCAGGCTGTCGCGGGTCACATTGTCGATGGAATACCCGTCGACGCGCAGCGTACCGCCGTTGATCTCATAAAACCGCATCAGCAGATTGACCAGTGTCGTCTTGCCGCAGCCCGTGGGGCCGACCAGTGCAATGCGCTGACCCGGCGCAACCTTCAGGTTCATATCCTCGATCAGCGGCACATCGTCCACATAGCGGAACCTGACGTGGTCAAACTCCACGCTGCCCGCGCCGTGGGGCAGGGCAACAGCATCAGGGCCATCGGGGACGATGGGCGTCTCGTCAATCAGGTCAAACACACGCTGCGCACAAGCCAGCGCGTTCTGCAGTTCGGTCATAACGTCCGAAATGTCATTGAACGGCTTCGTGTACTGGTTGGCGTAGTTCAGAAAGACCGACAGCTGGCCCACCGTGATGCCGCCTGCAATGGCGACGAACGCACCCAGCACGCCGACGGCGGCGTAGACCAGCGCATTCACAAAGCGGGTGCAGGGGTTCGTGGTAGAGGAGAAGAACGTCGCCTTGACGCCGCACTTCTGCAAATCGAGGTTGATCTTATCGAAGCGTTCCTCGGCGCGGCGCTCATAGCCGAACGCGCGGACAAGATGCTCGTTGCCGACCAGCTCTTCGACCAGACTCGTCATTTCGGCGCGGGTCTCGCTCTGCACCTTGAACATAGAATAGGTGTGGGTGGCAATGAACCGCGCGACGAAAATCGACAGCGGCGTCAACGCCACAACGACCAGCGCAATGCGCCAGTCGATGAACAGCATGACTCCCAGCGTGCCCAAAATCGTCAGCAAACCGGTGAACAGCTGGGTAAAACCCATCAGCAGACCGTCGCTGAACTGCTCCACGTCGGTGGTAATGCGGCTGATAGCATCGCCGGGGCGGTGGGCGTCCATATATTTGAGCGGCAGAATCTCCAGCTGCTCAAACGCACGGACACGCATATCACGCACGACCTGAAAGGTAATGCGGTTATTGACGACATTCATCAGCCACTGGGCCAGCGCTGTGCAGGCAATCGTGGCAGCCATCGCTATCGCAATTTTGCTAAGGCCTGCAAAATCAACCTGACCGGGTCCCAGGATCATATCCACGGCCTTGCCGGACAGTACCGGGGCCAGCAGAGTCGTGACCACTGTGATCAGCGCAAAGGTCAGCGTCAGGATGACCATGCCGGTGTAGGGGCGGATCAGCTTCAGGACGCGATGGATCGTATTCTGGTCCAGCTTTTGCTTTGTCTTGCTCATAGCGTCTTTGCCACCTCCTCCTTGCTCAACTGGCTCAGGCAGATTTCCTTATAGACCTCGCAGCTGCGCAGCAGCTCGGCATGGGGCGCGTCGCCAACCAGCTTACCGTCATCCAGCACCAGAATGTGGTCGGCTCGCTGCACGCTGGCCGCGCGCTGGGAGACGATAAACACGGTCATGCCGTGCGTTTCCTCTTTGATTGCCTTGCGCAGGGCTGCGTCCGTTGCAAAATCCAGCGCCGATGCACTGTCATCCAGAATCAGGATCTTCGGCTTTGGTACCAGCGCGCGGGCAATCGTCAGGCGTTGGCGCTGGCCGCCGGAGAAGTTGCGGCCCGCGGTCTCCACCGGCGCATCCAGCATGCCGGGTTTGCCGCGGACAAATTCCGCCGCCTGGGCTATCTCCAGCGCCTGCCAGATTTCCTCGTCGGAAGCGCCGGGGGCGGCCCACTGCATATTGTCGCGGATCGTACCTGTAAACAGCACGGCCTGCTGGGGCACGACGCCCACCAGCCTGCGCAGCTGTGCAAAGCTGTACTGCTTTACATCATGGCCGAACAGCGCAACGCCGCCGTTGTCGGCATCGTAGAAGCGGCAGACCAGGTCGATCAGCGTCGATTTGCCGCTGCCCGTACCGCCGATGACGCCGATAGTCTCACCGGGCCTGGCCGTGAACGTGATGTCCGTCAGGCTCGGTGCACCGGCATCCTTGTAGGTGAAGGTGACGTGCTCAAACTTAGCCGCCTCGGCAGCGTCGTTCACAGCCAGCTCTGCCGTGCCGGGATCCTGCATCGTCGTGTGGGTGTTCAGAATCTCATTGACGCGCATGCCGCTGGCCAGTGCGCGGGTGACCGAAACGACCAGATCCGCCAGACGCAGCAGGCTCAGCAGAATCTGGCTCATATAGTTGATAAGGGCAATGACCTCGCCCTGCGTCAGCTTACCGGCATCGACCTCCACGCCGCCGCGCAGCAGCAGCGCCACAACGGCCAAGTTGACGACGAGATAGGTCAGCGGGTTCATCAGCGCCGAAATACGGCCTGCCGCAAATTGCAGCTTTTTCAGATGGTCATTTGTCTCCACAAAGGCGGCCAGCTCGTCCGCCTGGCGGGCAAAGGCACGCACCACGCGCGCGCCGACGTAGTTTTCGCGCGTCAGCAGCGTCACACGGTCCAAGCCGTTCTGGGCCTCATGGTAGATGGGCACGGTCACAAGCATGATGGCCCATATAATAAGCGACACCATGATCGTAACACCGATGAAAAGCAGCGTCAGCTTCGGACTGATGGAGAACGCCATAATAAGCGCGCCGATCACGATGAACGGCGCGCGCAGCAACAGACGCAGCGTCAGGTTGACGCCGTTCTGTACCTGATTGATGTCGCTCGTCATGCGGGTGACAAGCGTCGGGGTGCCGATGCCGTCCAGCTCGCTGTAGCTCAGCGTGCCAATATGGCGGAACAGGTCCTTGCGCAATGCCGTGCCAAAGCCCAGCGCCGCCTTTGCGGAGAACCACTGTGCCGTCAGGCTGCTGGCCAAGCCGATAGCAGCCAGCAGGACCAGCAGGCCGCAGCGCGTCCAGATGAAGGCTCCATCCTCGTTTTTGATGCCCGTGTCAATGATGCTGGCAATGACCAGCGGCACAAACAATTCAAAACAGGCTTCCAGCATCTTGAAAAGCGGCGCTAACAGGGCTTGCTTCTCATAGCCCTTGATGTAGCGCATCAATTTGTGCATTGAAAACCACCTCATACGTAAAAATAAAAACAATCAGTTTATTATACCACGGTTTTCTCAATTTGTCTTGCAGAATCCCCCAGATTTCGATGATTATTTATTGGCCCGGCGTCTATACTTTCAATGGGTACTTTTCAGAGGAGGATTTGCAGATGTTCTGGGTCTACAGATATAAAGGTTTTTCTTTCACGGCGGCACGCACCGTGCACACGGCGCTGGTGCTGGCGGGGCAGCAGGGGTGCAGCCAGGCGGATACCGGCCATTTGCTGCTGGCGCTGGTGCAGACAGCACAAGGGACAGCGGCGGATTTTCTGCGCCGCAAGCGGGTGACATCCACCGCCCTAGCCGAGCATACCACCGCCCTAGCCGAGCATACCGCCGCCCACGCGGCGGGCCGTCCGCGCCGCCTGCACAGCCGGGACCTTGCCCCCGAACTGAGCAAGGCCATGGAGTTTGCCGTGCTGGGTGCGCACGCGGCCAGTGCCGCCAGGGCGGAGAACGAGCACCTGCTCTGCGCCATCCTCGAGGATTCGTCCTGCACGGCCAGCCGGTGGCTGGCGGCTCTGGGCATTGAGCTGCCGCAGGCCGCGCGGGAATGCCGCCAGCTTTCCGGTCAGCTTGTGCTGCCCGCCCAGCCGCGGATGGCTGCCTCCCGCACGGGCCGCCCCAGCGATAAATATGGCCGCGACCTGACGCGCCTCGCACAGGAGGGGCGGCTCGACCCGGTGCTCTGCCGTGATGCCGAGCTGGATCGCATGATTGAAATTCTCTGCCGCCGCCAGAAAAACAATCCCTGCCTCCTGGGTGAGCCGGGTGTCGGCAAGTCTGCGCTGGCGGAGGCACTGGCGCAGCGGATCGCTGCGGGGCAGATCACCCCGGCACTGCGCGGCAAGCGGGTGCTGGCGCTGGACATGGCGTCGATGGTCGCGGGCACCAAATACCGCGGCGACTTCGAGGAGCGGTTCAAGAACCTGTTGGAAGAACTGTACCGTGACCGCTCAACGATTTTGTTTATCGATGAAATCCACCTCATTGCCGGGGCCGGGGCGGCGGAGGGAGCCATTGACGCCGCCAGCATCTTAAAGCCGATGCTGGCACGCGGCGAAATTCAGCTCATCGGCGCAACCACGCCCGAGGAATACCGCAAAACCATCCAGAAGGATTCCGCGCTCGAGCGCCGCTTTGGAAGGGTTATGGTCGAGGAGCCCGCCCCTGCTGCCGCGGAAACGATTCTGGCCGGACTGATGCCGCGGTATGAGCGCTATCACGGTGTCAGCATCCCGCCCGAGGCCATCCACGCCGCGGTGGAGCTGAGCGTGCGTTACCTGCCCGGGCGGTATCTGCCCGACAAGGCCATTGACCTGCTGGACGAAGCCGCCGCGGCCCGCCGCATTGCCGATGCCAGCGGGAACCGCCGGGCACTGACCCCCGCCGATATTGCAAGGGTCGTCAGCAAGGCCAGCGGCGTCCCGGCCGAGCGGGTAGTGGAAGCCGAGCGGGAGCGGCTGAACCAGCTGGAAGCCCGCCTCAGTGCCGAGGTCATCGGCCAGCCCGCTGCTGTTTCTGCTGTGGCCGCTGCCATCCGCCGCAGCCGCACCGGCCTGCGGGAGAGCGGGCGGCCCATCGGAGCTATGCTGTTCCTCGGGCCGACGGGCGTCGGCAAGACCCAGCTGGCACGCACACTGGCAAAATGCTGGTTCGGCAGCGAAAAAGCCCTGCTGCGCTTTGACATGTCGGAGTATATGGAGCGGCATACCGTCGCGCGGCTGCTCGGCGCGCCGCCGGGCTATGTCGGCCACGACGAGGGCGGCCAGCTGACCGAGGCCGTACGCCGCCGCCCGTACAGTGTTGTCTTATTTGATGAAATCGAAAAGGCGCACAGCGACATCCAGAATCTGCTGCTGCAAATCTTGGAGGACGGCAATCTGACCGACTCCCAGGGACGCCGGGCGGATTTTTCCAACACGATTATTTTGCTCACCTCTAATCTTGGTGCGCGGTGTCTGTCCGGGCAGGCGTCGCCGCTGGGCTTTGGGGCTGCCGCTGCTGAGACCCGGCGCCGCGGCCAGCAGGCCATCCAGGAGGCCAAGGAGTTTTTCCGCCCCGAGCTGATGGGGCGCCTGGATGAGACCGTCCTCTTTGACCCGCTCGGCCCGGAGCAGCTGGCCGGGATCGCAGACCGGCTGCTTGTCGAGCTTGAGCAGCGCGCGGCCCGGCAGGGCTACACGCTGCACCACACGCCCGCCGCAGCCAAGGTGCTGGCCGGGGACAAGGTGCCGCCCTACGGTGCGCGGGAGCTGCGCCGCACCGTCAGCCGTGCCGTGGAGCAGGCCCTTGCGGACCGCATCGCTGCCGGTACAGCCCACCCCGGCACCGTTTACACCGCCGATGTGGACGCCGACGGGCACATTATCCTGACCGAGGATACACTGGCGGCGTGCGTGTAGCATAAGCAAAACGAGGTACCTGCTTTCCGTGGCAGATACCTCGTTTTGCTTATTATAAGTGTATAATTGTTGTAAAAGGGAAAAATCCTCAATCCTTCACATACAGCCCGCAATGGCACGCCCCGTGGTAGTCTGGGTCGGCCAGCTGCTCCTTGAACTCCTTGCAGATGCAGATATTTTCCGGAATGTGCTGCAAGCGGCAGGGGCAGTAGCCGCCCGTGCGCTTGAGGCCCTCGCGGATGGTTTTGACGATTTCCTCATTAGGGTTCAGGTGAAATTTCGGCTTTTCCATAGTGTTACCTCGTTTACGGTTTTACGCGGAACTCCTGCTCGCAGTAGATGCAGCGATAGCGTCCGCTCGGCGTCAGGGCAAAGATGTGGTCACAGCCCTCCTCAATGGAAGTGATGCAGCGCGGGTTCGTGCATTTGATGACGTTGACCAGCCGCTTGGGCTGCTCGGGGTGTTTCTTCTCCGTCACCCTGCCGTCCCGGATAAAGGTGATGGAGATTTTCGGGTCGACATAGGCGAGAACGTCAAAGCTCATCTCGCTGACATCGCCCTCGATCTTTATTATGTCCTTTTTTCCGTCCTTTTGGCTGCGGACGTTCTGCAAAAGTGCCACGCTGGCATTGTTCAGCTTTTCCAGCTCCATCATGTGGTAGAGCGCCAGACCCGTGCCTGCGGTAATGTGGTCAATGACCACGCCGTTCTGGATTTCATCAACCTTCAACATTGAACGCTACCTCCCCGGTCTTGGGGTCTTTGAGACCCAGCAAAGTCATGATCAGCGCCATGCGCATATGGACACCGTTCTGCACCTGGTCAAAGTACGCTGCGCGCGGGTCGTCATCCACGTCCAGCGTGATCTCATTCACACGGGGCAGGGGATGCAGCACCGGCATATCCGCGGGGGCCAGAGCCAGCTTTTCCTTTGTCAGGACATAGCTGTTTTTCAGACGGATGTAATCTTCTTCATTAAAGAACCGCTCTTGCTGGACGCGGGTCATGTAGAGGACGTCCAAATCGGGCAGAGCCTCCTCCATGCTGCGTGTCTCAACATAGGGGATGTTGTTAGGCTCGAGGATCTCGCTGATGATGTAATCCGGCACGCGCAGTTCCTCGGGTGAGATGAGCACAAACTTCATGCCCGGCAGACGGGACAGGCTCTTGATCAGGCTGTGCACCGTGCGGCCAAACTTGAGGTCGCCGCAGAAGCCGATGGTCAGATGATCCAGGTGCCCCTTGCGCTGGCGGATCGTCATCATGTCCAGCAGCGTCTGGGTGGGGTGGCTGTGGCCGCCGTCACCGGCGTTGATGACCGGAATGCGGCTGTAGCGGGACGCGCGCAGCGGTGCCCCCTCCTTGGGGTGGCGCATGGCGGCAATGTCTGCCACACAGCTGATCACGCGGATGGTATCGGCTACGGTCTCGCCCTTGGAGGCGCTGGAAACACCGGCATCGGGGAAGCCCAGCACCTGACCGCCCAGGTTCAGCATGGCCGCCTCAAACGAAAGACGGGTACGGGTGCTCGGTTCGTAGAACAGTGTTGCCAGCCGCTTACGGGCAGCTACATCTTTATAGGCAGCCGGGTCATCATGGATACGGTCTGCAAGGTCCATCAGGCTGAGCGTTTCTTCCAGCGTGAAATCCGCCGGGTCGATCAAATGTCTCATACACAATCCCCTTTGTTTACTCTATTTATTCCAAACGGCGCTGTGCCGTTCAAAATCAAATCAGCTTGCGCACCATCGCAAAGTCAAAGAAATCCGTATAGCAGGTCTGGCAGCAAAGCACCGGCTTGCAGGTGCGGGAATAGCAGATCTCATCCAGCTGCAAAAGCGCCTGCTCCGGGCGCAGCCCCAGCTGGCGGCGGATGCCGGGCACCCCCTGCACGGCGTGCAGCGTCGTCAGCGTCTCGGTGACCTCCACATGGCAGTGCTGCTCCACGATCTCAAAGATCGGGCGGCTGAAATTGATCGTATCCAGCCGCTTGCCGCCAAACAGCGCCAGCGGCAGAATATCGGTGGAGTAGAGCACCGGCGTTTCATCGGCCAGTACCCGGCGGCGCACAAACACAAGTGTGTGCTCGCGCTCCGGGTCAAGGCCGAGCTTTGCGGCCAGCTCCGGCATGGCAGTCTCCCGCGTGACCATCAGGTTATCGCTGTGGGGCACGCGGCCAATTGAGCGGATCATGCGGTTGAATTCCAGCTTCTGGTCCATGCGGTTCTCGACCCGGACCACATCGCGGTTGACAAGGGTGCCGATGCCGCGCACACGCTCCACATAGCCGTCGCGCTCCAGATCGCTCAGGGCATCGCGCACCACGGTGCGGCTCACACCCAGAACATCGGCCAGCTCCAGCTCGCTGGGCAGCTGGGCGGCGTCTGCATAGCGTCCGCGGCGCAGCTCCTCCAGCAGGCGCCGGGCTGCCTGATGGCTGCGCAGCTCACCGCCCAGGCGGTTTTCCGTCGTTTTATTCATGCAAAAATTCCTTTCGTGCCCGGCATACGTCCGCCAGGCAGCATTTATCGCAGTAGGGCTTGGTGCGGGCTGTGCACACGGCGCGGCCATGGTCCACCAGCCGGTGGCAGAAGCCGTTACCCTCCGCAGGCGGGATGATCTTCCACAGCTCCCGCTCGACCTTGGCCGGCTCCTTGACGTTGTCCACCAGCCCGATGCGGTTGCACAGCCGGATGCAGTGGGTGTCCGTCACGATGGCAGGCTTGCCGAATACGTCCCCCATGATCAGATTCGCACTCTTGCGGCCCACGCCGGGCAGGGCAAGCAGCGCGTTGAAATCATCCGGTACACGGCAGTCGTACCTGTCGCGCAGCATCCGCATACAGGCCGAAATATCCCGTGCCTTGCTGTGGCCCAGCCCGCAGGGCTTGACGATGGCCTCAATATCCGCAGAATCCGCTGCAGCCAGCTCTTTTACGCCGGGGTACTTGGCAAACAGCTCCTGCACCACCACGTTTACGCGGGCATCGGTGCACTGGGCCGCCAGCCGTACCGACACAAGCAGCTGCCACGCATGGTCATAATCCAGCGTGCAGTCGGAATCGGGATATTCTGCCTTCAGGCGCGCAATGCAGATCGCAGCCAGCTCTTGTTTGGTCACAGCATTTTCTCCGTTTCAATCCTTTTCTCTTGATTCTACCACGCCGAGCCGTTATAATCAAGTATAGAAGTATGATGTTTTGGTACACTATCTCAAACTTATCTAAAAAAAGGAACGCAAAATGGAACCATTGGCACAGCGTCTGCGCCCGCGCACCCTGGATGAGGTCTGCGGCCAGCAGCATCTACTCGGCAAAAATCAGGTTTTCCGCCGCACTGTCGAGAGCGGCAAGATTCCCAACATGATCTTCTACGGCCCGTCCGGCGTCGGCAAGACCACCGTTGCCAGCATCATTGCAGCGGGCAGCGGTATGCAGCTGCACAAGCTCAACGGCACGACGGCCTCGACGAGCGACATCAAGTCGGTGCTCGCGGACATCGGCACACTCGGCGCGTCGGGCGGCATTCTTTTATATCTTGACGAGATACAATATTTTAACAAGCGCCAGCAGCAGAGCCTTCTGGAATGCGTGGAGCAGGGTACCGTCACCCTGATTGCCTCCACCACCGAGAATCCCTACTTTTATGTATATAACGCGCTTCTGTCCCGCTGCACGGTGTTTGAGTTCAAATCCCTGACCACCGACGACATCCGCACCGGGCTGCGCAGCGCCGCTGCGCGCCTCGGGGCTGAGGACAAGTCTCCCGTGCTCATTCCCGACGACGCGCTGGAATACCTGGCCCAGAGTGCGGGCGGCGATATGCGCAAGGCGCTGGGCAATCTGGAATTTGCCGTCACCGCTGCACCCGTAGAAAACGGCAGCCGCACGATCACGCTGGACATGGTGCAGCAGGTCGCCGTGCGCACGGCCATGCGGTATGATAAGCTCGGCGACGACCACTATGACATCGTCTCGGCCTACCAGAAGTCGATGCGCGGCTCCGACCCCGACGCAGCGCTGCACTATCTGGGCCGTCTGCTGGAAGCCGGTGACCTGCCCAGCGCCTGCCGCCGTTTGATGGTCTGCGCGTGCGAGGATGTCGGCCTGGCCTGGCCGCAGATCATCCCCATCGTCAAGGCCGCTGTTGACATTGCCAACGCCGTCGGTCTGCCGGAGGCCCGTCTGCCGCTGGCGGATGCCGTGGTGCTGGTGGCTACCGCGCCCAAGTCCAACTCCGCCCACGACGGCATCAATGCCGCCATTGCGGACATTCAGGCCGGGCGCACCGGGCCCATCCCGCGCCAGCTGCAAAACAAGCACTACGACGGCGCGGACGCCAAGGTCAAGGGGCAGCACTACCTCTACCCGCACGACTACCCCAACCACTGGACCGCCCAGCAATACCTGCCCGACGCCATCAAGGACCGGCAGTACTATGTCCCCGGCGATAATAAAAACGAGCAGGCTTTCGCACAATACTGGAAAAAAATCAAAGGAGAACTGTAATCATGCCCAACCTCCACTGCGAAGCCATTGCCTTTCCGTCGTCGGACGGAAAGCACACCTCCTCCGCATTCCTCTACACCGTACCCGGCCAGCCTGTGCGGGCTGTCCTTCAGCTCAGCCACGGCATGTGCGAATATGTGCGCCGCTATGCACCGATGGCCGAGTTCTACGCTGCCCACGGCATTGCGCTGGCGGGCAACGACCACCTCGGCCACGGTGACACCGCCCAGGCAGGGGAGCACGGCCACTACGGTGAGCCGAATGGCCGTTGCCACCTCCTGAACGACCTGCACACGATGAACCGTATCCTGCACGAGCGCTTTCCCGATACGCCCATTATCCTCTACGGCCACAGCATGGGCAGCTTTTACGCGCGCTGGTACGCCGAGAAGTGGCCGGAAAGCATCACGGCGCTGGTCATTTCCGGTACGGCAGGCCCCAGCTGTATGAATGTCGTCGGCCAGCGGCTGGCCGGGCTGATTGCCCGCGTCAAGGGGCCGCGCTATGTCTCGCCGCTGATGGTCAAGCTGAACTTCGGCAGCTATTGCAGGAAAATCGAGAACGCGCAGTCGCCCAACGCCTGGCTTTCCCGCGATAAAAGCGTTGTGAAAGCCTATGACGCTGACGGGCTGTGTACCTTCCGGTTTACCGCTGCGACCTACCGCGAGATGCTCGCGACGCTCAATCACGTCAGCACAAAGGCATGGGCACAGGCTATTGACAAGGATCTGCCCGTGCTGCTGATTGCCGGTGACTGCGACCCCGTCGGCGACTACGGCAGCGGCGTGCGCAAGGTCTGGGCCATGCTGGGCGACGCCGGTGTCAGGGATCTGACCTGCCAGATTTTTGAAGGAGGCCGCCACGAGCTGCACAACGAGACAAACCGCGACGAGGTGTTCGACTACGTGTTGACATGGATCGAGGATCATATTTCCTGACGTTGTATCATGTAATATTTCCTCCGCCAGCCCGGCGGGGGATTTTTTTTATTTTTTCTATTGACAAAGCTGTATTCCACGTGTATTATTGTATTAAGCTCTTAGCACAATAATACAAAAGGAGCATAAAACACCATGAACTGGAACATTACTGCGGGCCGCCCGGTCTATGTGCAGCTGGTCGAGCAGTTGGAGCTTGCCCTCGTCGCGGGGGAGTTCCCGCCCGGCAGCCGCATTCCGCCCGTGCGGGAGCTGGCCGCTGACGCCGGGGTCAACCCCAACACCATGCAGCGCGCTTTGCAGGAGCTGGAAAGCCGCGGCCTTTTGCAGGCGCAGCGCACCGCCGGGCGCACCGTCACAGCGGATGACACTGCCCTGCAGTCCTTGCGCCGTCGGCGCGCCGGCACGCTGGCGGCGGAGTTTCTGCACCAGATGCAGGCCCTCGGCCTGACCGAAGCCGAAATCGAGACCCTGCTGCGCGAGACCGCACAGCAGGCACCAAAAAAGGAGTAAACCATGGATGCAATTTATGAGGTACACGGCCTGACCAAGCGCTATGGCCGCACCGCTGCGCTGAACGGCGTGGACTTAGCCGTCACGCCGGGCAAGCTTGTTGGCCTGCTTGGCCCCAACGGAAGCGGCAAAACAACGCTTATGAAAATCTCTGCCGGGCTTTTGCAGCCCACGGCGGGCAGCGTCATTATTGATAAAGTTCCTGTCGGCGTTTTCACCAAGGCTGTCACCAGCTATCTGCCGGACCGTATGGCCCTGCCAACGGAGTTCACCGCCGACGATGCCGTAAGCCTGTACGCGGATTTCTTCACCGATTTTGACAAAGTCAAGGCAAACGCCATGCTCGCCGACCTGCATATCGGCGGGCGGGACAAAATCGATTCCATGAGCAAAGGCACACAGGAAAAGATGCAGCTCTGCCTGACGATGAGCCGTGCCGCCAGGCTCTACCTGCTGGATGAGCCTCTGGGCGGCGTGGACCCCGCCGCCCGCGACTACATTTTAAGCACCATCATGCACAACTACAGTGAGGATGCCGCGCTTATGCTGTCCACGCACCTCATCGGCGACATTGAAAAGGTGCTGGACGAGGTCATTCTTTTACAGGACGGCAAGGTCCTGCGCCAGGCCGCCGTCGACGAGCTGCGCGAGGAAACAGGGGAGAGCGTGGACGCTTACTTCCGGGAGGTTTACAAATGCTGACGAATCTTTTACATTATGAGTTCAAATCCACAGGCCGTGTTGTTCTGCCCATTGCGGCAGGCGTGCTTGTGCTGAACATTTTTACTAATATTCTGAGCCATTTTGTCCAGAACACCTCCGACAGGCTGCCGCTGGCCGGGGTCGCCATGGCCTTGCTGGCACTGGCATCTGCCGTAAGCCTTCTTGTTGTGCTCGCCATCTGCTTTTTTATTGAAATTCAGCAGTTTTACCGCCTGTTGGGCGAGCGCGGGTACTTGATGCTGGCTCTGCCCGTGCCCATTTGGCAGCACATTGCTGCTAAGGTCATCTGCGGCACGGTATGGACGCTGTTCGGCATGGTATTTTTTACACTTTGCGGCATGCTGACTACCGACACGGTCAGTGGCAGCGGGTTTGCATTGGATTTCAGCCGCGTCACTGCCGAGGATGTCGCCATCTGGTCTGCAATGCTTTTGATTATATTGGCCCTTATCGCGGGCGCACTGCTGCACGCATATCTGGCCTGTGCCTTTGCCGCGCAGTTTACCCAGCAGCGGCTTCTCATCAGCATCGCCGCCTACTTTGTCATCGGCTTTATCGGGCAGATGGCAGCCCTTGTGACGGCAGTCTTTGTCGCGTTCCGCGGGTACAAGTACCTGAACAATACTAACTTCAGCGCCGCGTCGTTTTTCGGTCCCGACAATACCTTGGGCGTTATCGTGCTCACCCTGCTCGCCGTCTTTGCGCTGATTGCCCTTGTCGATGCCCTGCTGTGGGCACTGACCCAGTGGCTCATGACAAAGCGGCTGAATCTGGCGTAATTTTACTAGAAAAACATAAAGCCCGCCGCTTTATCCGTATCCCGGAAAAGCGGCGGGCTTCGTTTATTTTATAAATGCCTCGATGGCTTGTGCGTCGCGGATGCCCTTGGAGTAGAGCTTTTTCAGCGCCTCTTGGTCGCGGGTCAGCGTCTTGACGCCGCAGGTATCGTCTGGTGCGATGATAAGCACCTTGCCCTCGGCTGCCAGCTGTTCCGCCAGCGCGATACCCTCGTTATAATGCTGCGCCCGCAAGGCCAACTGCTCGGCCGCCTTAGGATAGCGGCGGCGGATGACTCGTGCCAGCTTACGGTCGGTGCTGTCAGCGCGCACAGTGCCTTCTGGCTTTGTCAGAATCAGCACGACCTTGTCACAGCCGTCCGCAAATGCCTTTTTCAAGGGGATCGTATCACCCAGCGCGCCGTCGTAATAGGGGATGCCGTCAATGACGATTGGCTTGCAGGCCACCGGGATGCAGCAGGAAGCCATCAGCACGCGATAGTCATCCTGATGCATATCGCTGCGTGTAAAGTATTTTGGCTTGCCAGTTGTCGCATCGGTGGCGATCATATACCACTCCATCGGATTGGCAGACATTTTTTCAAAATCCAGCGGATTCTCGCAGCCCGCGTTGCTCAACGTGCCGTAGATGTATTGCAGATTCAAAAACGACCCGCTGCGCAGCATATTGCCCGCGCCCATGTACTGCCTGCGCATCGAGTATTCCTCATAAAACAGGTAGTTCCGCCCGCGCTGGCCGCTCAGATTGGAAGCAAGGTTCGCGCTGCCCGCCGAAATGCCGATGCCGTAATCAAATTTCACGCCGTTTTCCAAGCACCAGTCGAACACGCCCGCCGCGTAAATGCCGCGCAGCCCGCCGCCCACATCGATAACGCCGATTTTTGCCACATTCATTTCACCTCTCTATGCGGATAATTATAACACGCCACCCACCACCGCGCACCGTACAATCTGCGGCAAATGTCTTGACTTTTCCCGCAGGGGATTGGCCTTGACCTCCTGACAGAGGAACAATGCACTCTGTTGGAGGAGCTTTGCTGATTTTTACCTCGTTTACAGACCGTTAGTCTGCAAATGCAAAGGAGGCATTAAAGGAGGCATTTATGAATTTTCGTTTTTACCGCCTGATTTTCTGTCAATGCACCGCTGCGCTTGCAAACGCTGCACTTCGTTTTGCTCTGTCACTGCACTTGTATCTCGTCGTGTGCGGCAAAATTTACGGCACGCTGGCGCGCAGGTATTTCCCGATTCTGGTGGGGAAGTGGCGGCCGGGGCAGCCGGTTTTGCAGCGAAAAAATGATACTGCGCACCGCTTTACCGAAATATGAAATTTTCATTACCATAATATGAAAGGTTTTTATTGACAAACATTCCACAAGCCGTATAATATACCTTGTGTGTGCATCTATAGGGTAAATCTTTTCTGCCCTGACACATTGGCGTTGTATGTGCTGCTTGCAGCGGCTTCTTCAGCAGGGAGCCGTGTAACAAACCTTTGCGGGGCGGCATAATTAGCGCTGACTCGTCAAGGACTCTGTGCCGGCCTAAGGAAGAAACGGTACGTAAAGAGAGTGCTGTAACGGGAAATTCCGCAAAGGGGGATGCAATAAAAATGAATGAAAATCTGATCGTATCTCTGAAAGACATTGTTGTCGAGTTCGATGGACAGAAGGTCCTGGACGGACTTTCGCTGGACATCCACGACAAGGAGTTTGTCACCTTCCTGGGCCCCTCGGGCTGCGGCAAGACGACGACCCTGCGTGTGATTGCCGGCTTTGTAACACCGAAATCGGGCAATGTCTTTTTTGATGGCAAAGACATCGCCAACATGCCGCCGTACAAGCGGCCTGTGAACACGGTGTTCCAGAAGTATGCGCTGTTCCCGCACCTGAACGTGTTTGAGAACGTCGCCTTCGGTCTGCGCCTGAAAAAGATGACCGAGGATGAGATCCGCCCGAAGGTGCTCGAGATGCTCGAGATCGTCGGCCTGAAGGGCTTTGAACGCCGCAGCATCTACCAGCTGTCCGGTGGCCAGCAGCAGCGCGTGGCCATTGCCCGCAGCCTGGTCAACCAGCCCCGCGTCCTGCTGCTTGACGAGCCGCTCGGCGCGCTCGACCTCAAGCTGCGCAAGGAGATGCAGCTGGAGCTGAAGCGCCTGCAGCGTGAAATGAACATCACCTTCGTCTACGTCACCCACGATCAGGAGGAAGCCCTGACCATGTCGGATACCGTCGTTGTTATGTCCGGCGGTAAGATCCAGCAGATCGGCTCCCCGCAGGATATTTACAACGAACCCAAAAATGCCTTTGTCGCCCGCTTTATCGGGGACTCCAACATTGTCGACGGCGTCATGCTCAAGGACTTTCTTGTCAACTTCGGCGGCCATGATTTCACCTGCGTGGATCGCGGCTTTAAAGTCAACGAGCCTGTGCAGGTCGTCATCCGCCCGGAGGACGTGCAGATCGTGCCGCCTTCTGTCGGTATGCTGACCGGCCTTGTGCGCGAGGTCATCTTCAAGGGCGTTCACTTTGAAATGCACGTCGATGTGGAAGGCTATGAGTGGATCATCCATTCCACCCAGGCCAGCCAGCCCGGCGAGCTTATCGGCATGAACATCGGCCCGGACGAAATTCATATCATGAAGCGTTCGGAGGTGTGATCCATGCTCAAATCCAAATCCTCCCGCTGGCTGGCCGGACCGTATCTGGTCTGGATGGCCATTTTCACAGTCGTACCGCTTTTCATCGTCATCTGGTACGCCATGACGAACGCGGACGGCCAGTTCACCTTCGACAACCTCACCCAGATCGGGCGGTATTCCAGCGTGTTTGCCCGCAGCCTGATTTTGGCCGCGATCTCTACCGTGATCTGCCTGGTCATGGCGTTTCCGGTGGGGTATTTTCTCTCCCGCCTGCGCGCCAACAAGCAGCACATTATGCTGATGCTCATTATGCTGCCCATGTGGATGAACTTCCTGCTGCGCACCTACGCCTGGATGACACTGCTGGAGAAAAACGGCCTTATCAACAAGTTCTTCGGTTTGTTCGGCCTCGGCCCCTTCAACATGATCAACACCTCGGGTGCGGTTGTGCTGGGCATGGTGTACAACTACCTGCCGTTTATGATTTTGCCCATCTACACGGCCATGACAAAAATCGATGATTCCATCATTGAGGCCGCGCAGGATCTGGGCTGCAACGTCTGGCATATTCTGTTTCGGGTGCTCGTCCCGTTGACCGGCCCCGGCATTGCCACCGGCATCACGCAGGTGTTTGTGCCCGCAGTCTCTACTTTTATTATCAGCCGTATGCTGGGCGGCGGCTCCAACCTGCTGATTGGCGATTTGATCGAGCTGCAGTTCCTTGGCAACTCCTACAATCTGAACCTCGGCTCCGCCATGAGCCTGGTGCTGATGGTCATTGTCCTGCTCTGCATGAGCTTCACTTCGAGCTTTGACGAGTCCGAGATGGAAGGAGTGATGTGATATGGCAAAAAAACATTCCGCATTGCTCATGCGCACCTACGTCATTCTGGTGTTCTGCTTCATGTATCTGCCCATCGCGGTCATGATTGCGTTCAGCTTCAATGAGAGCAAATCCCGCTCGAACTTTACGGGCTTCACCCTCGGCTGGTACAAAAGCCTGTTCCACAACGAGATGATTTTGTCCGCGCTGGGTCTGAGCCTTGTGCTGGCGCTGGTGTCCAGCATTATCGCCACGGTGCTGGGCACGCTGGCGACCCTTGGCATCAACTCGATGTCCCGCAAAAGCCAGCTCATCATCAATAACATCAGCTATGTGCCTGTTGTCAATCCGGAGATCATCACCGGTGTCTCACTGATGCTTCTCTTCGTCATGGCGCAGAACTTCGGCATCGGCGGCGAGAGCGGCATCTTCGGCTGGCCGACGCTGCTGATTGCGCACATCACCTTCAATATCCCGTATGTTATCTTTAATGTAGGCCCCAAGCTGCGCCAGCTCGATCCCAGCCTGTACAATGCAGCGCTGGATCTGGGCTGCACACCGCGCCAGGCTTTCACCAAAGTCATCATGCCGCAGCTGTCCCCGGCCATTTTGTCGGCATTCCTCATCTGCCTGACCTACTCTATTGATGACTTCATGATTTCCTACTTCAACTCCGGCACAATGCAGACACTGCCTATTGCCATCTACTCGATGACCCGCAAGAAGGTCAGCCCCGAGATCAACGCGCTGTCTGCAGTCATATTCTGCGTTATTCTGGCAATCATCCTGATTTCCAACGCCGCAGATTCCCGCGCCTACCGCCGCAACCAGAAAGCCATCCGCAAAGCCATGCTGGACGAAGGGGGGCGCTGAAGATGAAGCTGAAAAAGTTTTCCGCTGCGGCGCTGGCCGCACTGACTGTCACTATGATGAGCGCCGCGCCGGTGCTGGCCGCCGATGACATCGAGGTCAACGAGGATATTTCCGTCTCCGGCGACTACGATTGGAAGCGCTTTGCCAACGACCATATCACGCTGAATGTCTACAACAACGGCCTGTACATCTCCGACGGTTCTGACGAGAGCATCAACGTTCTGTCCGCATTCGAGGAGCTGACCGGCATCAAGGTCAATTACACGACCTACGACTCCAACGAGAGCCTCTACGCCAAGCTGAAATCCGGCGGCGTATCCTATGATGTCATCTTCCCGTCGGATTACATGGTGGGCAAGATGGCCAAGGAGGGCATGCTGTCCGAGCTGAACATGGACAACATTCCGAACTTTGCCGGCATCGGTGAAACATATCTGGATCGCAGCTTCGACCCCGGCAACAAGTACAGCGTGCCCTACATGTGGGGCACAACGGGCCTGATCTACAACACGACGATGGTCGAGGAACCGCCCACGAAATGGGCGGACATGTGGGATGTTGCGTACACAAACAATGTGCTGATGTTCAACAATTCCCGCGACGCTTACGCGATTGCAGCCAAGACGATCGGTCTGTCGATGAATCCGCAGTCCGTTGACGAGATCACCGCCATCACCGACGCGCTGAAAGCCCAAAAGAACATCGTGCAAGCCTACGTCATGGACGAGGTCTTTGACAAAATGGAGGGTGGCGAGGCCGCCATGGCGCCCTACTATGCGGGCGATGCCATCACGATGATCGACGAAAACCCAGACCTTGCTTTCGTCCACCCGGAGGAAGGCGTCAACTTCTTCATCGACAGCATGTGCATTCCGGCCAACGCCAAACACCAGGAGGCCGCCGAAATGTTCATCAACTACCTGTGTGAGCCGGACGTCGGCCTTGCCAACGCGGACTTCATCGGCTATTCCACCCCCATCACCGCCGTTTGGGAGATGCTGGACGACGATTTGAAGTACAGCGAAATCGCCTACCCGGGCGCGGAGGTTCTGGACAAGGCGGAGGTCTTTGAGACTCTGCCCGATGACATCAACGCCGCCATGGATGCCCAGTGGAGCGAGATGAAGAGCTACGAGGAGGGCGGCAGCGGCTGGATGGTCGTTGCCCTGCTGCTTCTGGCCATCGCTATCTCTGCATTCAATATCTGGCGCAAGCTCCGCAAAAAATCCCGCGATAACTATTAAACAGTTTCAGGCTGCACACCGTTTTGCGTGTGCAGCCTTTTTGTTTGCCGCCCCGTAGGGGCCGGGCATGCCCGGCCCGCAGCCTTGCCGCTGCACCCTTTTACGGTCCGATTTGTAGGGAGGGACCTTGCCCCCCTCCGTGGGCCGATGCAAGCATCAGCCCCTACGGCCAGCCTCAAAGCCCCCGCCTTTGCATTTTTCAAGCATTTGTGCTATACTCTGCTTGACGAATCAATTCAAAATCCATCAAGGAGGGCTTCCTTATGCCCGAAAAGCTCATAACCTACACCCAAAAATTTACCGTCTACCGCACGGACGGCGACCACCTCGGCCATGTCAAGCTCGGGGCGCTGCTGCGCTATGCCCAGCAGGTTGCTACCGCCCACGCCGAGGCCGTAGGGCTGGACGATGCCCTGTACCGCAAGACCCACACCGCCTATGTGCTGGCCAAGCTGGCCCTGCACGTCACACGGCTGCCCCGTGTGGATGAGGAACTGACCCTTGTCACCCAGCCCGAGCGCTGCAAGCGCGCCGTCAACAAGCGCATCACCCATTTTTACGATGCTGACGGGGCAGAGGTCGCCACAATGGACAGCCGCTGGGTACTCATTGATACCGAAAAGCGTATGATCCTGCGCAAGCACCCTGAGCAGTTTGACGACCAGTGGGCCGAGGATGTGCCCCTTGAGCTGCCGATGCGCCTGCCCCGCGTTGCACCCGAGGACTGCGAGACGCTGGGCACGCAGACCGCGGCCTACTCCCGCTGCGACATGAACGGCCACCTCAACAACACCCGCTATGCCGACATTGTCTGCGACGCCGTACCGTGGCAGGTCTGGGACAGTGCGCAGATTTCGGATTTCATCATCAGCTACCACCGCGAGGTACCCCGCGGCGAGAGCTTCACCCTGCGCCGTGCCAGACTGGCAGAGGACACCTTCTATTTTGATGGCGAACGGGAAGGAAAATCTGCCTTTGAGGCACAGCTGATTTTCAAACACTTATAATTTCTACATAAACCCCTGTTACACTGTTTACATCGACAATGTAAAGGAGTTATTATTATGACAAAGCAAAAATTTGGCCTGACCGGCACGGCGCTCAAAACCATTGCGCTGGTGCTCATGGTGATGGATCACATTCACTACTTTTTTGAATTTACGGGCGTTGTACCGGAATGGTTCAGTATGCTGGCGCGGCTGTCCGCGCCGCTGTTTCTGTTCTGCACCGTGGAGGGCTTCGCCCACACCCATGACCGCAGGCGCTACTTTCTGCGCATCTGGGCCATCGGTACTGCAATGGGCACGGTGGAATTTTTCATGATCTATGCAGGGGCCTTCCGCCGCGGGGACGGCTTCTACCCGATGAACGCCATTTTTCAGGATCTGATGCTGCTCTGCATCATCTGGCAGGGCATCGACTGGCTGCGCCAGCGCCGGTTTGTACGGGGCGCACTGGCTGCTGCCATGCCGATTCTCTGGCCGATTTGCATCGTAGCGCTGCTGATGCTTTTTCCCAAAATTCAGGACGCACCGATCGGCTCTGCCGTGTTGGCGTGGGTCATCACCGCGCCGCTGCCTTTGTGGACATCCATCACCGACGGCGGCTGGTCTTTTCTGGCCGGGGGCATCGTGCTGTATGCGCTGTATAACCACAAGCGCCTGCGGCTGGTCGTTTGGGCAGCTATGACCTTCCTGTGTGATTTTGTTCTGGTCTTTCTGCAGGTTCGCGGTCTGCCGGATTTTGCCTTTTCCCAGATGTTCACAGCCTACTATGAGTGGCTCGGCGTCTTTGCCGTTATCGGCATGGCGCTGTACAACGGCCAGCGCGGCAGCGGCCACAAGCAGCTGTTCTACTGGTTCTACCCGGCACACATTTATCTTCTCTACGGGGCATCCTGCCTTGTCTACACGCTTACGCGGTAAGGAGAGCTTATGGCACACATTCTGGCAGTTGACGATGACCACGACCTCTGCACGCTGCTAAAAACAGCGCTTGAGCGTGACGGCCACACCGTAGAAACCCGCACCTCCGGCACGCAGCTGACCGATACGCTCTGCCGCTGGGCGGACTGCATCCTGCTGGATGTGATGATGCCCGGCGAGGACGGCTTTGCCGTCTGCCGCCGCATTCGCGCCGAGACGGACGCGCCGATTCTGTTCCTGACGGCCCGCACCGATGAGCCGTCGGTGCTGACCGGTCTCGGTCTTGGTGCGGACGATTACCTGACCAAGCCGTTCCGCGTGGCCGAGCTGCGTGCCCGGGTTGCCGCCCACCTGCGGCGGCAGAACCGCACACCATCCCATAAGATCACCCGCGGCGGGGTGGCGCTGGACCTTTCCGCCAAGGAAGCCAGCGTTGGCGGCACGCCTTTGCACCTGACAAAATCCGAGTACGCCATCTGTGAGCTGCTGGCCCTCCATGCAGGGCAGACCTTTTCCAAAGAACAGATTTACGAAGCTGTGTTCGGTTATGACGGTACAGCGGATGACACCGCCATCACCCAGCACATTAAAAACATCCGCGCCAAGCTGCGCGCGGCCGGGGCAGGGGAGGTGCTGCAAACGATATGGGGCGTTGGCTACCAATGGAAAAACGAAAGCTGACCAGTCTGCGCACCGTGCTGCTGCGGTATCTTCTTCTGTGCGGCGGCGGGTGCGCGTTGATTCTTGTACTCTGGTGGGTCATTTTTATGCAGCTGATAAACATCGGTTTTCTGCTGCCTGCCGTGGCGTCCGCCCGGGCCTGTTCCGAGGCCCGGGAGACCGTGGCCGCCGTGACCGCAGAAACATTTGATTCCAACCAAATCAGTGACCTGTGCCGCTGGGCCGTGGTGCAGGATGGCACGGTGCTGCAGACCAACATGACCGCCCGTCAGCTGAAAATCGCCCTCAACGCCTTCCATGGCGGCAGCGGCAATCTGGGGGATACGCAGTACCAGTACGATGTCAAAATGGCTGACGGAAGCTTTTGCCTTTTGCAGTACGACTATGCTACGCCCTACGCCGACCCGGCCCTGCGGGACACGCTGCCGGATTTCCAGACCTGCTATATTTTGCTTCTGGCGGTGCTCATCCTCGTTTGGCTGGGCTGGCAGACCCACTGCACCGTGCGGGTCTTTGCCGCCGAGACCGCCCGGCTGCACCGCGCGGTTGACGCCATCGCCGCGCAGCAGCCCGAGCGCATTGACGCGGACGGCGCGCACCTGCGAGAGTTTTCCGCCACGCTGCAGGCCATGCAGACGATGGGCCGAGAGCTGACCGACAGCTTGCAAAGCCAATGGCGGATGGAGCAGCAGCGCGCCGAGCAGATTGCCGCGCTGACGCATGACTTGAAAACGCCGCTGTCCATCATTCAGGGCAACGCAGACCTGCTGGCCGAGGATGCTCTGTCCGCCGACCAGCAGACACAGGTCGAAGCCATCCTGCGCGGCACGGACCGTGCCCAGCAATATCTGGCCGCCCTGCGCACCGCCTGTGCACCGCCCGCCACAGGGGAAACCTTTCCCAGTCACACCTTTGTCAGTGAATTGGCGGAAACAGCCCGCGCCCTCTGCGCGCCTGCCGGGGTGCAGCTTATACTGAACGAGCAGTGGCAGGGGACACTGTGCGCGGCGCAGTGCGACCTGCTCCGGGCTGCCGAAAACCTGCTGGACAACGCCGTGCGCTATACGCCCCGCGGTGGCACTGTCACACTGTTGGTTACAAAAGAAAAACAGGATTTCATCCTGCGTGTGACCGATACCGGCCCCGGCTTTACGCCGGAAGCTCTTGCCAAGGCGGGGGAAATGCTCTACACCGACGCCGCCCGCAGTGACGCCGCCCACCAGGGGTTGGGGCTGTATTTTGCACGAAAAGTCGCGCAATCCCACGGCGGTGTGTTGGTTTTATCCAACCTTCCCACTGCGCACGGTGCCTGTGCCGAGCTGCGCCTGCCGATTTGCGAATAGTGCTTGACGTTGGTTTTGCTCTGTGCTAGAATCAGGAAAAATCTGTATGCAAACGGAAGGAGCGTACTCGACATGGAAGACCAAAAATCCTGGCAGTTGGAACAGCCGCAAGGCACACCACTTTATACGGTGGATGCCCATAGCACCCAAGGAATGTACGTAAAGCGGATGCTTCTCATCAATCGTCGGAACCTGTGGCAGCTTGCCGCAGCCGTCGCCTTGCTGCTTTTGTATGCCAATTCTCTTTCGGTTTTGGGCTTTGTATTGGGGATTCTTTCGATTCCCTTTGTCTTTACCATGACACGTGCGGTTGCGGTTTTTGCGTACAAAACCACCCAAAGCGCTCGGGGTAAGCTCATTCACTACACGTTTTACGAGGATTGCTTCACGGTACAAAGCTCGTATTCCCAAAGCACGATCTGGTATGACGACCTTTACCGGGTCATTGTGCGGAAAGATTCTGTCTGCCTGATGGTCTCCAGCCTCGCTGGCTTTGCTTTGTGCGAGAACGAGTGCCCCGAAAACGTGCTGGATTTTCTGCGGGAGCGCTGTGCCGAGAAGCGAAAGCCGAAGGTGAAAGAAACGCTCTTTACCGTTTTGTTTGCCCTTTTTTGTGTCCTGTTCCTAGGCTATGCCTGCATGGCCGTACTGGCCCGCCGCAGCATCCCCGCAGAAACTGCGCCCGCGCCCACGCCGCTCCCGGCAGTGACGGCTGCCCCCACGGAGGAGCCTGCGCCCACCGCTGCCCCTACCGCCGAACCCGACACAGAGGAAACCATTTCCAAAGACCCCATCAGCACCGGCTATGACGTGATCTACGAAACCTATCTGAAGGAAACCTCCACCACCTACGAGTTCAAGCTGACCGCAAAAGGGGAGGACTACATCATCCTGAACGATACCGACGACGCCGTAGAATTTTTGCAGTACGACCGGGACTCCGCAAACGGCAGCTGTGCCTTGTATGTGTATGAGCGCTGCCCCAAGGACGCAAACGGCGGCTGGTCCCGGCAGGAATCGCAGATTTTGAACATTTACGCCTATCACTACTGGGATGGTGCCACCGCTGCCAGCGGCAAAACCGGCTGGGGCGACGCACCCACCAAGGAGTACAGCGAATTAACAGGGGAGTGAGCCGGACACAAATGTGAACAAATTGAAAAATGACAAAAGATTTACAATTTGCTATTGACATTCGGTGACAAAACAGTTACAATTTAGTTGCAAGCTAAATGAACCCCAAGTCAAATAGCTTTATCACATTTTCATGTGTTCTTCTCCTCCTTTCTTGTAAATCCCCGCCCATCCCTCAGGGCGGGGATTTATTTTTTGTAACCCGGCACCGCGGGCATTTTTCTTTACAATCCCCGGAAATCGTGCTAAAATAAAAGTCGTATGTCCTTACCGTCCTGTACCTGTACAGACTACTTATATATAAAGGCAATACCGCATAATTCTAAGTGCCGATACGGCGAGCGAGGTGCGGCAG
>OHYG01000088.1_pt1 | contig 49597 bp, 44 predicted proteins | sample 1580221 | NCBI WGS metagenome assembly OHYG01 (sample SAMEA3882521, study PRJEB24775) | human gut metagenome | biome: human-associated habitat; feature: intestine environment; material: feces | place: Netherlands | collected 2009/2010 | reverse complement strand
GATAATAAAAATATAATATCATATTTTTATTATGTTTTCAATTGGTTGATTTCTTATGGTCAGATAAAGAACTGATGCAAAGGGTTGTTTAAACGCTTAATCAAGCTTTCTATATTCCTGTTTCTTTGGTCCATGCAATAAGCTCTTTTTCGCTTGCATTGGCTGAAAATCTTTTACCGTTTTTAAGAACTGCGCCTTTACATGACGGAGCAAGTTCTTTATTGGTATTTCCCATTCCGCTGCCTCCTGAGGTTGCAAAAGGTATTATTGTTTTACCAGAAAGATCATATTGCTCAAGAAATGTATTTATAATAGTAGGTGCAACATACCACCAAATTGGGAATCCAACATAAATCGTATCATATGCTTCCATATTTTCAACCTTGTCTGCAACAGCAGGACGAAATGCTTTGTCGTTCATTTCAATACTTGAACGGCTTTTTTTATCCATCCAGTTTAGGTCAGCCTTTGTGTATGGCTGTGCCGGTCGGATTTCAAACAAGTCTGCATTAACGGCAGCTGCCATTTTCCCGGCAAGCTTGGCTGTTACTCCGCTTGCACTAAAATATGCTACTAATTTTTTGTTCATAATTAAGTCCTCCTTATTTTGTTTCAATATTCAAACTATTTATCCATTCGGAAATTTCATCGCTGTTTGCATTGCTTTCAAAACGCTTGCCTTTAAGCCATGTCACATCCGACGGGCACAATTCTTTAAGATTTTTTTCACTTATACTGATATCGCTTCCTCCTGATGTACAAAAGTCTATTATTGTTTTTCCGGACAAATCATAGCTTTCAACAAAAGTATCAATAATGCGAGGCTCCTCACCCCACCATATAGGATGTCCTATGAAAACAATGTCATAATCGTTCATATTAGCAATGCTTCCTTCAATTTCGGTACGGAAGCTGCTGTTGTTCTGCTCCTGATTTGCTCGGCAGTTATCATTTTTATAATTTAAGTCCTCATTAGTATATAGCTGAGAGGGAATGATTTCATATAAATCTGCACCTGTGATATTAGCAATAGTTTCGGCAATTGGTTTGGTTGTTCCTGTGGCGGAAAAATATGCAACAAGGATATTTGTATCACTCTTTTCTGAATTAATTGAAGATACGCTTTCCTCAGTATTTTCGGATATTTGCAGGCTTGAAGATGCTGAAGAGATATCGGAACTGTTATTTGAATTGCCATTGGCTGTTCCACAGCAGGAAAGGCTAAAAGAGATTATGGTAAACAGGCAGAAAAGATATAGTTTTTTCATGGTAGTCCTCCGTTAAATATTTATTTTATTATACTGATTATAAAACTTAGAGTTTACTCGAAGTCAATAGAAGATTAAAGAATTAATATTTTCTTAATACTAAAATCAGATAATAGTAACAAATTCTTTTTGATTTGACGATATAAGTCGAATTTGCTATAATAAGTCCTGAGGAATATTGGAGTAAAGCAGACACATTTAAATAAATGTGTCTGCTTTTATGTATTTCAGAAAATAAAAATTCACCTTAACCATTGTTAAGGTGAATAAGTGCAATTTGTTAAAGAATGACCAAACGGGGCGTAAAGTTGGGTAAGAAAGAACAAAAGTACACTTTTTAGCTCTGATTCTCACCGATAAATTCAGATTTGTCTATCATTTCATCCGAAATCCCCGAAAACGCTGGTGTTTTCAGCGTTTTCGCAACCTCGGAGTTGGCCTTTTCCCTTGTTTTTTCCCTTATGGGGAGAAATAAGGGAAAGTTTTTTTATACGGCCCCCACTACCTGATCGAGCAGCCTTGCGGAAGTCCGCTTGGCTTCCCTTGTAGCGTGGGCGTAAATGTTCATTGTGGTACTTACGTCTGCGTGTCCGAGAAGCTCCTGCACATCCTTGGGCGCAGCACCGTTGGATAAGAGGTTGCTGGTATATGTATGTCTCAACTGATGGAAATGGAAGTCATCCATATCACCCAGCTTTTTTCTTGCAGACCTGCAAACGATACTGACAGTGGATGGAGATTCATAGGCACCCTCTGGCCGCAGGCAGACGAAGGAAATCAAGTTATAGTCCTCCGGGGTTTCCTCCGTTCTTGGTAAAGAATAGACCTCATAATGAGTACGGTTTTTCTCCTTGACCACACGGTAGTAATTCTGTCTGTAAAGCGGCCCGTACTTAATGCTGTTGAGCATCTGTTCCTTTTTCGCCGCCCGCAGGATCGCTGCCAGTGTATCACAGAAATCCACGGTGCGGATTTTCTTGCGTTTGGTCGGGCCTATCTCAGTTTTCTTCCTGGAGGAATTATATCGCATACTCCGGCGAACCGTCAGGCATTGCTCATTCAGATCAATGTCCTGCCATGTCAGGCTGCAAGCCTCGCCAATACGGAGGCCAGTAAAGTATGCAATCTGGATAGGCAAAAGAGCCGGATTCCCTTTCGCTTTCAGATGTTCAATCAGTTTGGTGTACTGCTGATAATTGATCGTGGGAATTTCGCCCGCCATATTACCATCTCCATCCTCTGCAAACATTTCGTAGTCCTCATCGTTAGAGTGCCTTACGACATAATCCATAGGATTGAAGGTAATCAACTTTTTGGGGAAAACTGCAAAGCGGAAGGAATTGTGAAGCACCGCCGAATACTGACGCATAGAACCAACGCTCAGGGCTTTCGCCGTTGTTCCGTCCTCGTTTGTACCTCCGAAGCTCAGGAAATCCATATAGTCTTGCAGATGCTCGGCCTTGATGGTTTTCAGCTTGCGCTTGCCGATAGGATGCTTTTTGATGCGGCTAACTGTACTTTCGTAGGCAGCTACCGTACCGTTGCTAAGAGAACCGGGTTTCAATTCTTCCTCCACCCACATATCCAACATATCGCCTAAAGTGATGTTCTTTGCCTGGGCAAGAAACTGCTTGCTTTCGTAATCGTCCATCGCTTTACGAAGCAGAGATTCCGTTTCACTCTTACTCTCTGTGCCGGGAAATTCCTTCTGAACACGGTGTCCGCTGGCATCCTCTACATAAAAACGATAGTACCACTTCTTTCCTTTCTTTCTAACAGAACCTTTTGCCATTTCATTTCTCCTTTCGACGGTGGCAAATGGAACTGTTGTGATGTTATGCCCTGATTATATCAAAGGACGGACAACAATTCAACGATGCCATCTACAACTTGGAGCGGCCTGCTTTAGTCAGCACAGCGCACCTGGTTCTGATCCAGAAGGTCAACACCCTGGTTGACTTCCATAAAGCGGTCTATCACATCAGCGCGGATAATCATTTTACGGCCAATTTTCAGCACAGGGATTTTTCCCCAGCCCACCAACTGGCGAATGGTATTTCTGCCAATGCCGGTATAAGCGGCAGCTTCCTCAACCGTCAGGCCGATTCTGCTGTTTGCGGCTACCTGGCAGGAAAGAGATTTCCGCGATCTATTCTGTCCGGCAGAACCGGACTGTAAAACGCCACGAGGGGCGATCATAGTCGTTTGATTCATCTCAAAGCCTCCTTACTAAGAGATAAAGAAACAGCCACACCGATACAGATTGGAGCCGTTATAACATAGCGGTACAAGCTCGGTGTGGCTGCTCTTATATATTTTGCTATTGCTACACTCGTCACTTTTGCCACGCGCCCCTGACGATAGGAATATTATAGGCCGCCCCTGGCAGGGCTGTCATAACTCCGCAGCGTCGTTTTACTCGTGCGCCGCAGGGTTCCCCCTCAAGTCTGTGGGAGGTCGTGAGAAAGTATCGTTAGCCCCCGCGCTGTCATCGCGCCCGGATTGCCACTCCGGGTCTAAGACTTCCGTTCATCGCTCTGGTGCTTGTCTGCTTCACCTCCTGCAAGCCACCGTCATCGCGCCGGGTCTTATGCCGCTACTCACGCGGGTTTCGTACCTATAATACCGTATATTCAGTTTTCAAAGATCTTGAGGTCACGAGGATAACGTGTCCTTCTAATAACCATGAGATTCTGGGGTTTTACATAAGGGGCTTAAAGACGATTTTTCAAAAAAGTCTCCATGTTACGAAGTCCCCGCTGGATGGATTCGCTGACCGATGCAGCACTCACACCCTCACTCTTGGCAATCGCTGTTACAGTCAGTCCCAGGAAGTAATGAGCATAGACGCGCTTGGCCTGCTTGTCCGGCAGAGAGGCCATAGCAGCGTGAAGCTGCTCCATCGTCACTTTACGCTCATAAATTTCACAAGGGGTCATAGATACGAACAGAGCTTCATACTCAATCCCATCCCCGCGATCCAGGGAATAATGGGCCTTGTGGTAATATGTACGGCGGCGGTATGCAGCGTCCAGCCGGTCATACTCCAGCATGATGGCAGCTACTTCATCAGGAACCTCGATAATATAATCGGTATTATAATAATTGGGATAATGCTCCCGCAGATTGATTTTTGTCATTGTCTTTCCTCCGTTTCAGATTAAAAAGGTTAAAAGTGAATCGGAGAAAACCGGCGGAGAGCGACACCCACAGGAGCCGACGAAAAGCCCCCGTTTTCGACAATGAAAAGCGCCGGACACTCGTATAGAGCATCCGGCGCGAAAACACCTGTTAGACGGATTATTCTGTTTTACATACGCTAATCGTTCCGGTTCATAGCCATAAAGGGGTGGGGAACAACCAGGGCTTTTTTTCTTAGTTCACCTAACAGGTGAGCTATGAGAATGATTAAAACATGGGGTAAAAAGATCATAGCCGCCTCCAACGGCGGCTACTTGAATTTGAGCGTACAAAAACGTCCCAGATAGCTGCCGTTTTTTTTAACGGCTGCCTGGGATGATTTTTAGAATATCATCCGCTCAAAATCGGAATGATAATACTGGTCAACCCGTTTGATAGGGTGATTAAATTCCTCCTTCCAGAACGATATAATACTATTGAGGTGAACGATTATGCCGGAAGGTGATTTTTCAAAACTTGGCAACGCCATGAGGAATGCCCGCAAAAGCCGGGGCTTTACCCAGGAGCGATTGTCCGACGTGTCCGGTGTTTCTGTCCGTCATATAGCTAAAATTGAAAAGGGCATTATCAATCCGTCTTTTGATATACTGGAGAAGCTGATAACAGCTCTCGGAACATCTTTTGACGCTTTCTACAATCCGGCAACGGATAAGGAGGCCGCAGAGCTTCAGGAAATCGTAAGTCTGTATAAGGCTTGTCCTCCTGATGGAAAGCGATTGATTGCAGCCACTACACGGGCCTTAGCCAATGAGCTGATGGACACAAACATGGAACATGAATCTAACAAGTGAAGCCAGCAGGTGAGGAAGCACCCTTGCCCGCTGGCTTTACTTTTCTCTGCGGGCAATTATGTATTCGATTGTTTCTTTAAGTAATTATCCCGCAACTTTTGAAAAGATTTATGTCAATTCTGTGGAACGCATAAAGGCCAGGGAACAAAACTGGCAAGCAATGCAGAGTGGTACACACTCTGCGATTTTGCTCTGCAAAATTGCTTGTTGGTGGACGGCCCCCAATCCCCCGGAACAGCTCCGTACCGGAGCTGGCTGCGCGTTTCTGCGAAACACTTTATCAAAGGAGCCTCTATGCAAGATTAGCGGATTCAATGATATAAGCTATCAATTTTGAATAGTCGAATTGTCCCTTGATATAATATTGCATGGCTCCCTGTGCGGTTGCCTGCTCCTGATAGCTGTCCTCGTCATGGCCGGTTAGAAACACCACGGGAATATCATTCTTTCTGGCATACGCCAGCACATCCAATCCTGTACCGTCCGGCAACTCCCAATCAGTGCAAACCAGTGAAATATCTTCTGTATCTAACAGAACTTTTGCCGTAGAAACAGTTGTAGTGGTACTAACCTGAATATTCTCCATACCAAAAAACATTTTCAAACCATTCAGAAATGTTTTATCATCATCAACGAGTAAAATTGACGCCATTCTGATTCCCTCCCTCGTCCTTTTACCATATTGTAAAATACAAAAGTCGCAAGAATGTCGCCATTTGCAAAAAAATAGAGCTTGCCATAGAAAAAATGACAAGCCCTATAAAATTACTTTTTCTCTTTGAAAGGTGCAATAAACAGCACTACCATTCCTAACAAATACACAAAATATAAGAAATAGGTGATGGTATTGCTCCACGGCCAACTTAATTGGGGGTTGTTGAGAGCAACAGCTATAAAACATACGCCAATCACTAACATGGCAAAAGCGATAATCCTTGATTTTCGTTTGTTCATACAGTCATTCCTTTCTATCTGCACTATACAAAAATTTTTATTCGTTTCCCCTCAATCGCTCAATGATACTGCGATTAGCCTCGGCTTTATAGACGAGAATGGGAACCAGATTACATATCATTATCACAATAGCCAGTGATATGACTATTTGAAAGAATGGATAAGTGAACACTGCATAAGATGCCTGCGCTTTTACAATTTGAAAAGCTCCGTACAATACTGCACTTCCCAATGTAAAAATCAATATTGCGGTAATGACGGCATAAGTGTTTCCCTCAATTTGCAGCATCTTACAGATCTGCTTTTTTGTCATTCCGACACTTTCAAGGACAGCCAGCTCTTTGCTCCTGCTATTGACGCTCACATACATCATATTGATAAAATTCATTAAGCCTATTCCCAACAAAATAACACTGATTGCATTTCCTAAGAAAGTAATCCCGCTGAAACTGGCTTTAAGCTCATTGATTTTCTCAAACTTTGACGTAATCGTAACCCCACTGTAATTTTCAAATATAGCATTAACAGCATTAAGCGCCTGCTCTGAATTATCGGTTTGTAAAGTAATCCTGTTGATTTGTCCGGCAGCACCGATCCGTTCCAACCATTCCTGACTAACATAAATGTTAGGCGCAATAAGTGTTTGACCGTCCTCTTTGAATGTGGCAGGTAAATAGTAGGGGGCAATATTCAGGGAATAATTTGCGCCATTTAACGGCAACTGGATTTTTCCACTAATTGCAGCCCCCTCATACGGTACAATAGTTGCCGATGCCAAAAAAGCGATTTCCCCATTACAAAAATCCTCATATTCAATGGGACAATTTATCAATGAAGCTGCTTCGTTAAAATCCTGTTCCCCAATCCCAAATACATACGTCTGATACTTATTTCCGTCTGTATACTGTTCAATAGCTTCCTGTGGAACCGTACCAGTGGCGCAAAAATCGTTAATATACTTTTCAAGGATATTGTCAGCATCAACAAACCATTGTTCAGAAAGTTTAGTCGTATAGGATATTTCCTGCACATCAGGGGCGGCCTGTAATTCAGTCAGTATATCAGGGTCGAGATTCGTCTGCTGATTTACTTCAACCACAATATCATCGTTCATATATTCGTTTGCCAGATAGGAGGCGTCCAATCCGGCCAGTATTCCATTCACAATTACAAACAGGCTGATTCCCAAAAATAATGAGGCAAGTACCAGTATAGTTCCTTTTTTGTTCCGAAAGACATTGCTGATTGCCATTTTGAAAACTTTATTGCCATGAGATGTTTTGCTTCTATTTTTCTTTGAAGCATTTACCCCGGAGAAACGTAACGCCTCAATAGGTGATACCCTGCTTGCAATTTTGGACGGCTTCATGCTGCTAATCAATGCCGTTATGAATGAAAACAATCCTGCGCCTATGAAGATCAAAGGGGAATACGATGGGGATATGGCACTGTCCATAATCGTGTCACCCGCTAAAGCCCGTATTCCAAAGGGAACAATTAAGAATACAGTTGCCGCACTTAATGTCAAGCCTGAAAGTATACCCCAAAAGCTCAATACCCGGACTTGGTGATAAACAACTTTCTTCATTTGCCGTTCGGTAGTCCCCAATGTTTTAAGCTGACCATACATACGAATATCTTTTGTCACCGAAATATAAAGAACATTGTATATAAGCAAATAGCCGCACACCATAATTGTGAGGATTAACCCAATAGCTGCTATAATTGGGCTAAAACTGTTTTTACCACTTCCTGCTTTTGATAGATCAATAAATTCCTGAAGATCATTTAAGGGTTCAAGGTAGGAGTGAATTTTATTTCCAACATCACCTGAAACCGTCAGTGATAGTGCGCTTTTGGTATTTGTTTCGTTTGCAACAGAGTTTTTCCAAAAATCTGTCGCAATATAGGCAGTGGCATTATCATACATTTTGTTGCTGCTATAATCATCATACCAGCCGCACAATGTAAATGAGAAATCTTCTGGATTGGAAAGCGGTTGCCAATGAACATCCGTATAGCCATAGCGGAATGAAAATGTAATTGTCTGACCGAGGGCCGGATGATCTATACCCATTCTTTCCAAAACCCATGAGGGCAACATGATTTCATTCTTAGACGTAGGATAATGCCCGTTTACATTTCCAATCGTCGGAAAAATATGCTGTTCCCATTCAACTGTATCACACCAGCGGAGAAGAACACTATTGATACGAGGATATGCGGCAGTATCAATAAAGCCGATCTGACGGCTAATACCCATATATGTGATACTCTTGTCCTGCTGTAATGACTGAATCTGTTGTTCTGTTGGATTTGTCAGGATAATATCTGCTGTTGTGCCGTTCAGCATTTCCCGTTGTTTATCTGAACTTTTCAAATATCCGCTGCCAATGCACAGGATTGTAGAAATAAGGAAAGTCGTCATTGCAATAGCAATGATAACAAAAACATTGCGGCGGCGGTTTCCCAACATAATTTTCCTTGCAAGCTCTTTAATCTGTTTTCGCGTGTCGTTATAGAACATGAACCTGCCCCCTTACTTGTCGTAGTCAATCGTCCAAACACCGTCAGAATATTGGATTGCAATTAAGATTTGAGCATCCTCGGTAAAATTATCCGTAAATTCCTGCGAGTGTTCCTCACCATTGTTATCCACAAAAGAAACTGTATAAACATAATCATCGGCAGGATCAATCGTAAAGTAGCAAATCTGTGTATCTTTAATTGCTTTAGGGGAAACCGATATGGTTTTTCCTAAATGGGTGATTGTTGTGTCTGTAATTTCATAATCGGAATAATTTGTAACGATCAGGTTTCCGTCCCGATGCACGACATTATCATTCGCAGCGCCGCAGCCGGTTAATGATAAAGCAACGATCAAAGTAAAAAGCAAAATGTATTTTTTCATAGTTTCGATCTCCTTAATTTGTTATTTTCCCATCCTCTATACGGATAATACGGTCGGCAAGCTGGGCGATTGCGTCATTATGCGTAATCATTACCACAGTCTGATGAAATTTCATGCTGGTAACTTTCAGCAGAGAAAGAACATCTTGACTTGTCTTGCTATCCAGATTTCCTGTCGGTTCGTCCGCAAGAATGATCTCCGGTTTGGTAAGCAGGGCGCGGGCAATAGAAACACGTTGCTGCTGGCCGCCGGAAAGGTTGTTAGGGAGATTTTCAAGTTTATCTTTCAGCCCCAGCACTCCAATGATTTCTTCCAGCAGTTTTTCGTCTACCTTTTTTCCATCTAACTGAACCGGCAGTACAATATTTTCATAGACATTCAGAACAGGTACGAGATTATAGTTTTGAAATACAAAACCGATATGACGGCGACGAAATACGGTAAGCTGTTCAGCACTCTTTTGAGAAATATCTTCTCCGTTAATAATGACCTTGCCGGATGAGGGACTGTCCAGCCCACCCATCATGTGAAGCAACGTCGATTTGCCAGAACCAGAAGTGCCGACAACTGAAACAAACTCTCCAGCATTGATTTCAAGGCTCACACCGTCCAGCGCCTTTGTCACAGTTTCGCCCTGCTGATAATATTTTTTCAAATCAACCGTTTGTAATACTGGCATAGTGAATACCACCTTTCTTTGTTTTTGTACCCCAATGATAAAATACAAAAGTCACGAGAATGTCGCCATTTCCAAAATAATTTCCAAAGAGAAACGGAAGAACAGAAAAAGGCGGCTGCCTGCCGCCTTAATCATTTGGCAGGAAGATGGTAAAAGTTGTGCCAGTCCCTACCGCAGAGGTTACTTTGATCCGCCCATTCTGCTTTGAAATGATTTCCCTTGTAAGATACAGACCAATACCTATTCCCTCTATATTGTGTACTTCCGGCTCACGGTAAAATCGCTTAAAAATTGCAGCCTGATGGCTTTCCGGGATGCCACGCCCCGTATCAGTTATATCAATTTTCGTGTAGGCTTCCCAACGAACTACGGTCACTTGAATTGCTCCCCCTGCCGGGGTGTATTTTACGGCGTTCTCTAAAATATTGAATAGGGCTTCTGCCGTCCATTTCGGGTCATGGGGGACGATCAGATTGTCCGGGCAGTCTACTGTAACTTGCAAATGTTTTTCCTCTGCTTTCAAAAAAATGCTGCCCAAAGCGGTTGCAAGCGTTTCATAAATCGGAACCTGCTGTTTATCTAATAAAATAACACCTGTTTCCAATCGGGAGGATTTTATCATTGCACCCATAAGAAAATCCAGCTTATCAAGCTGCATATTCATGGATTGCAGATATTCCACCTGTTGTTCACGGGAAAGCTCCTGCTCCAAAAGGGTAGCAGCGGCCATCTTCAAATTTGTGGTAGGTGTTTTTACCTGATGGGATATGTCAGAGATCATCCCCTGTAAGTCGGCACGCTGTTCCTCAATGATTTTTTTGTTGGCCTGCAACATCTGGTACAGCCGGTTTAGTTGGTGGTTAATACGATCTAACATGGTATCATTATCAAAAATCATTCTTGGGGACGTTTCACCCTGCATCATATCGTCAATCGTCTGGCACACATCATCCGTAAAATGAGCCAGCCGGTTTTGTAAAACTCTGACTAAGATAAATGCCCATATAGATAATGCCACAGCAGTAATCAGGCAGACAATAACCGTTGTCCCGTTTTGCGTAATGAGAAACACACCGATACACAGAACAAGGGTTGTTAAAATAACGCCTGCTCCGATTAGCTGGAAAATACCTGAAAGGGATAGCCGCACTTTTTTCATTTTGTACCTCCGCCTGTAAACATATAGCCCATACCGTAAACGGTTTGAATATACTTCTTTCCACCTTTTTCGATTTTTCCCCGGATGCGGCTAATCGCTGCGGTCAATGTATGTTCATCTACATAGTTTTCCTGACTATCCCACAAATTTTCTAACAGTTTTTGACGGGTTAGCAAAATTCCTTTGTTCCTCGTAAAGACTTCCAACATCCGATATTCCAGTGGCGCAAAGATAACTTCGTTCCCATTCAAAGTGGCCCGCATGGAAGAAAAGTCTATCATAAGCTGTCCATCGTCATATATTTTGTGGGGAGGTTCTTTTTCTGCATTTTCCAACATGGAAAAAATCGCTTTGACCTTATGGCGCAACACGCTATTAGGAAACGGTTTTGTAATATAGTCGGTAGCCCCCAGCTCATAGCCTTTTATCATATCCTGCTCTAAATCGTTAGCTGTCAGGAAGATTACAGCCGTATGCACATTTTTCTTGATTGCTTTGCAGACCTCATAACCAGAACCGTCCGGCAAATTGATGTCCAGAATTGCCAGATCGTAAGTAGTAGACTGAAAACAATGTTTCGCTTCTGCTATGGTATAAGCCGAAGTAACTTTGTAGCCCTCGGCCAGCAATATATTTGAAAGCATCCTATTCATAGTGATGTCGTCCTCGACAATTAGAATCTGTTTCATGCACTCACTTCCTTTCGACATTCTTTTTTAGTATACCAGTAAAATGTTGCGAAAATGTCGCTATTCACAGAATTATTTTACTGCTCCCAACATACTAATGCAATTCTACAAATTCGTATATCTTTTCACACTTGTTAAACAATATTTTCGACTATGAGCTTTCCGATATAGTATTCATAAGAACAAAAGTGACAGCGTTACTTATCAGAATATCTATCGTATCTTGAGCAAGACGGCGTGACAAGGACATAGGTAAAAAAATAATGGGGCAGCTACCGGATGTGAGGTAGCTGCCCTTATTACGAATATAACAGGCTGGTCATCGTTCCGTTTTACGCTCGGACTCTTTTTTCTGTTCTTCTTTCTGTTTCTGCTCTTTTTCATCGTACCCCATCAACCGGGCAACATTGGCCCTGGCCATCTGAAGATCCCGCATCTCCTGCCGGGTGCTGGAGTATTCAGGATAGAGCTTTTTCTTTTCTGCCAGCAGCTTGGCATATTCAGCCTGGAGGCTCTTGACTGTGGGCAGCTTCTTGATACCCATTTCGTCAAAAGCCTTTTTCGCTGCCTTATGCAGCAGAATGTCTGCTTCATGCTCCGCCAGAAACTTCTTGGAGTAACCGGCTTTCCGGTAGGCCACATAGACCTCACGGGTCTTGGAGTAGTTAATGATATGCTGGCGCATAACCGCGATCTCGGCCATACGCGCCTCCGCTGCTTTGATCTGATCGGACAGCTCATGGAACCGCGCTGTCACTTCATCGGTTCTCTTGCAGAGCGTCCCATAGTCCAGCAGCTTCCGCTCCGTTAGAAAATTCAGAGTGGAAGCCATCTGTTTCAAATTGAAGCTCTGCGCCCACCGCGCATATCCGGCTCCTTTGCCTTCAGCAAGTTTCGCCTGAATGTCCACCAGCAGATTGACACGCTGGGTTTGGATTTTCTTTGCATTTTTCCGGGCCGGAGAAAGCTCCTTTTTCCCGATGATGATAGAAAGAATGTCCTCTTGTAGATAACCGGCCTTCAATGAGCGCAGGCGGGTAAATTTTTTCTGTCCTGGCCCCCGGAAACCAGGCTGCTTCCCGCCCTTATACTCATAACCGGCCTCCTGCATCAGCTTCAGAAAAGCATCGTAGTCTTTGGGCTTTTCAGATAAGGCCGCATCAATCGCCAGACGGAGCTTATCCTGAAAGGACGGTTTCTTTTTATCGCCCAGCCACTCGCCGTAGTGGGTCTTACTTGGCTTGGGCTTCTCAACAATGGAAAGACCATTTTCCAGACAAAGCCGGTCACTGGCCCGGCGCAACGCAAAGCTGGAACCGAGGAAATTCCGGTACTTGTGCTTTGCGTCTATCCGGGTGGAATTGTAAATGATGTGCGTATGGATATGGGCATGGTCGATGTGTGTGGCAACGATAAACTGATGCTTGCCCTTTGTCCAGCTCATCGCCAGCTCGTATCCGATCTGCTGGGCCTGCTCCGGTGTAATCTCTCCGGGCTTAAAGGATTGACGAATCTGATAAAGCAGCACATCCTTCTGCGGAATCTCTTTGCCGGTAAAATCAGTATAGGCCCGTTTCGTCAACAGCATTTCATTGGCAGCGGTGGCCGGATCGCAGCCATAGGCCATCACCAGCTCACCGCCCAGGGTCTTTGCCGGATTGATCGCGTAGTCTATCCGTTCATGGACGGTATAGGCCACGGACTGATTTTTTATCTTGTGCATGGGAATCAGGCGAGTGGTTGCCATACTTGAACCTCCTTTCGCTTTTTGGGAAAAAATAAGCCGCTGATGAATGGGGATCATACCCCAGACACCAGCGGCCTATTGATTATGCTATACTGCTATGGTTCAGCCGATTTTTCTGATGGTTAGAATGGAGCATAGTCCCCTTAAATACCATGAGAAAATGGGCTTCTTTTACAAGGCTTTACAAACGATTTTTCAAAAAAGTCTCCATGTTCCGAAGTCCCCGCTGGATGGACTCGCTGACCGATGCAGCACTCACACCCTCGCTCTTGGCAATCGCTGTTACAGTCAGTCCCAGGAAGTAATGAGCATAGACGCGCTTGGCCTGCTTGTCCGGCAGAGAGGCCATAGCAGCGTGAAGCTGCTCCATCGTCACTTTACGCTCATAAATTTCACAAGGGGTCATAGATACGAACAGAGCTTCATACTCAATCCCATCCCCGCGATCCAGGGAATAATGGGCCTTGTGGTAATATGTACGGCGGCGGTATGCAGCGTCCAGCCGGTCATACTCCAGCATGATGGCAGCTACTTCATCAGGAACCTCGATAATATAATCGGTATTATAATAATTGGGATAATGCTCCCGCAGATTGATTTTTGTCATTGTCTTTCCTCCGTTTCAGATTAAAAAGGTTAAAAGTGAATCGGAGAAAACCGGCGGAGAGCGACACCCACAGGAGCCGACGAAAAGCCCCCGTTTTCGACAATGAAAAGCGCCGGACACTCGTATAGAGCATCCGGCGCGAAAACACCTGTTAGACGGATTATTCTGTTTTACATACGCTAATTGTTCGGGTTCATAGGCATAAACTTCTGAAGATAGGTCAAGACTTTTTTTAAGTGGTAAGAGCGGGTTAGATCATGGCGATAACGAAACAGCATAGCGGCGTCCTCCTGTGGGCCGCCACGTCTTTAGCTGCTGTGCGCTGCCAGAAAAGAACGACGGCCTTGATTTCTCAAAACCGCCGTCAGAGATATGGAAAATGAGCGTAGAAAATGGCCTGCCCAGCAGCGGTTTTTTTCTTTTCTGCCGCTGGGCAGATCAATGACTGTATTGTTCCTTTGTTATTATTAAAACTCCTGCTTTTCAGAAATGAGTTTAGCTTCTGTTTCTGCTAATTCTTTGTGCAAATGCAAAGCCATAAATGCTGTGATGATGGTCGAAATAACATCAGCAATCGGCTGTGCATAAAGTATTCCATTCATATTCCAAATAACAGGAAGAACCAAAATGACGGGAACAAAGCAAATTCCCTGTCTTAAAGCTCCAATGATAAATCCTGCTGCGCCTTTGCCTAATGCAAGAAGCAGAGAAGAATACACGGTATAGAATCCAAACAGCATAAACGAAAATCCGCTTGCTACAAGAGCTTTCTGACCGACAGAAATCATTTCTGTATTTCCATTTGCAAACTGGGAAATAATTTGCGTCGAGAAAAGAATCATTACCAATCCTACAATTACGCAGAAAGTGGTAGACCACAAAATAGATGTTTTGATTGCCTCACGCAAACGGTCAAACTTTTTGGCTCCATAGCTAAAACCGGCAATAGGCTGAAAGCCTTTCAGAAATCCGAATACAACAAGCGTCCCCATAGAGGTAACTCTTGTGACAGCACCCATGCCAGCAATTACCGCGTCCCCATATCCATTTGCGGCCCTGTTAATAAGTGCAATAGAAAGGCTGGTAAGGAGTTGGAAAGTCAATGTAGGAACACCGATTTTCAAAATTTCCGCCAGAATTTGTTTTGTTGGGCAAAATTCCTTGACGCTAAATGTAAAGGCACTCTTTTTCCGAAGTGCGTAAGACAAATAAACAAGCGTAGAAATAAATTGAGAAATCGCGGTGGCGATTGCAGCACCCGCCACGCCCATATTAAGTACATAAATGAAAATGGGGTCTAAACCGATGTTCATTACAGCTCCCAGCAACAGGGCGCACATCGTTGTTTTTGCTGCTCCCTCACTTGATACAATGTTATTCATCGTTACATTGAATACATTGAAGATACACGAGATAATATAAATCCTTGCATACGTCAGCGCATAGGGCATGATCGTGTCTGTTGCTCCCAGAAAATATAAAATCGGTTTAAGGAAAATGGTAGCAAAGATAATAATAATTGCTCCAATTAACACGCTGCTATATAATGCGGTACTGGCTACCTTGTTTGCGGTTTCTTTGTCCCCACGTCCTAACAGCCTCGAAAGATAGGATGCGGCTCCATTACCAAACATTAGGCCCAATCCTACAACCACCTGCCCCAGCGGGAACACAATAGAAATTGCCCCCATCGGGCTTTCTCCCAGCCCCCCTACAAAGTAAGCATCTACCAGATTATAAAGGGCATTTATCAACATACCAATCATAATCGGAATACCGAGGGCCATAAGAGCTTTGGGGACGGGTGCGCTCCCCAAAAGTTCCATTTTGTTGTTACGTTCTTTCATTGTCATACTCCTTTCTCTTGACACAAGATATAAATTACAGTAGTATAAATTATAGTAACTACAACAAAGACATGGTACTATAAATTATAGTAGTTGTCAAGAGCAAAGAATAAAAAATGCTTTTCTGTTTCTTGACAATGACTATAAAATAAAATACTATAAATTACAGTGTGGAAGAACAATGCTGTTTCTTGTGACAGAAATTGAAACCGCAGAAAGGTAGGGATATTATGGCTACGATAGATTTAATCGTTTTGGGGATGCTGAAAAAGGAGCCAATGGGTGCTTACGATATTCAAAAATTAGTTGAATATCGCAATATATCCAAATGGGTTAAAATCAGTACGCCATCAATTTATAAAAAGGCAATTCAATTAGAAGAAAAGGGATTCATCAAAGGAGATATTGTTAAAGAGGGCAAAATGCCAGAAAAGGCCGTTTATTCATTGACCGAAGCAGGAGAAAGAGAGTTTGAACGGCTGATGATGGAGATTGCTGCTAAACCTATCAATATCTTTTTAGATTTTAATGCTGTGATTGTAAACTTAGATAGTCTCCCGCCAGAAAGTCAGAGTTTATGTATTGCAGGCATTGAAAAAAATGTTAAAATTCTAAAGACCTATCTGGAAGAAAATATCCGAATAAAAGAAAATGTGCCGGAAATTCCTGAAACAGGTATGGCCGTTTTAAGACAACAGTTTATTTTAGCGGAAGCTATTGAAACATGGATCGCATCATTGAAAAAGGGATTTGAATAGAAATCATATGGAATGTAATTTATAATGAGCCGATAGCCCATAAAAATGTGGGCTATCGTTTTTTTGTGGGCGAACACAAAAAACAGCGGCCTTGATTTATCAAAACCGCCACACATTGATGCAAGCGTGTAAAAATAATTCTTTTGCTCGAAGAATGCAAGGACACGCCATTTTCTAAATAAGAGAAGGATTTTACAAAGGCTTTCTGTAACTTCCGGCAAAAAAAGAAGCGCGGCCAACCTCCAAAGGGAAGTTGACCGCCATTTTCTATCAGCCTCTTATAAAATCCCGCAGCGCATAATTTGCATCCTGCAACAGCCCCAATATCCGAACCGCCAGCATGGGAAGTCCGAGAGGGCTGACCAGAAACGCGATCACCAGAAGGATGATGCCATTCTTCACCGAGTAAGTGACCAGCACCGCCAGCCCAAGCAGGCCCACCACCGTTCCGGCCAGCCCAAAGATAAATGCGGAAATGTGGAGCATCAGGGCGCACAGCCAGACAAACACTGTCAGAACCACGACCACCGGCGCGGCCAAAATTTTGAATAACAGCTTCATTTCTTTTCAACCTCCCATCTTTTTTCTAAGTAGGGCCTGCATTTTGCGCTGGCCTGTTTTACGTCCTCCGCCGTCAGTTCCCGCCGCCCCTTTGTCAGCTCCAGCTCATAATGGCTCTGGCAGTCCTCTAACAGCAGATCAAACAAATCCTCCGGCCCCTGGGCGAGACGGCCCCCTTCACAATAAGGGCTGTTCCAGTCCCACACGATATGCAGATAGCCCCGCTTTGTCTGGACGATCTCTATATCCCGATCCAAGGCCAGAAACTCCTTGAAAATTTCAAATACCTGTTCATACGTCAGCACCGCAGCCTCAACTCCTTTCTGACCTCATTTTAGCGGCCCCGTCCGATTTTAGCAATGTTGTCACCGGCAGAAAAAAGCGGAGGGAGAGCAGCCGCATTGCTGGCCGTTCTCCCTCTGCTTTCAGGGAATCAATCCCCATTCAGGAAAGCCCACCAAGACGGGCCAATATCTCATTCATCCCGGCCCAAAGTTCCTCCTGTTTTTGGAGAATATCCTCCAAATCCGTGTCATAAATATTCCCGGTCTGATGCACCCGGCAGGCCACCTGGTTGATATTATTGCTGGAGCGCCGCAGCAGCGAAAGAAGTTCCCGCAGCTCCGGCAGATCCAGCTTCACAATGTAACCGTCAATCGCCATCTTGCGGAGATATACGCCCAGGTTATTTGTGCCGAGCTGCTCCATCTTTTGACGGATCAGCTCACGCTCATGCTCTGTGACCATGAAATGAAGCTGAACCGTCCGTTTCCTATGGGCCATCAACGCACCTCTCTTTCCGGTTTCTTCTTTTTCGGTGTGCCGGGGCCGGATTGTTCAGAAGATTTCTGGAGGTTTTTCCGTACCGAGCGGCGGAGCTTCTTTAGCGGCTGGTTTCTGTCCTCCTCTTTGGGAATCAGCACGAAATGCCCTTTGCGGTCATCCAGACTGGAAAAGCTCACAGACCGGAAAGGCAGCATCGACATAAGCCGGTTCATATCCCTGGAATTGCCCCGCGCCATGAAGTCCGGTGAAAACTGCGCCATAAAATGTGTCCCATGCGGGCTGTTCGGTTCTTTCTGCGCTTGCAGCTCCGAAAGCAGGCGGGCCGCTTCCGTTTTGATTTCTTCATCGGAAAGCGGCGTCCGTAAATGCTGTTCCCGCCGCACCTGGTTCAGAAAAATATCGGTCAGTCCGGGATTGCTGGCATCCACCACAAATTCAGTGTTGCGGTCATATCCCCAGGCATCTGGATTTTCAAAGACCGGAATGGTTCTGGCCCAATCCTTATTGGAGCGGGAAATACGTCCATCCCAATCCTTTTCCCGGACAGTGGCGGCAAGGACATAGAGCGTCCTGTCCATGCCGAAAGCGTCAATGACCTCCAATGCAGCCTCTTTCCCAAGCCGGTTATCATGGTAATGCTCCCGGATCGCCGCTTCAATGGCCTGCTTGCAGGCAATATTCGCTTTATGGGAAGCGCGGTACTGTTCCAGCTCCCCATGCTCACGGGCATAGCTGCCCGGATAGGGATAGACCGGCGTTTCCAGCAGGACGCGCCTTTTTTCGGCTTCTGCCTCGATCATCGTATTTGCCCGGTAAACCAGGGAATCAAACAGGGTATCCATGTAGTCGGTTTCCCGCTTTTCAAACTCCCGAAACACATCCTCCAGCGGGCAGGGGGACTTTAAGAGGGCGTCGGCCTGGGCATCCGTCAGATTGCGATTCTCCAGCGACATCAGCACATCTTCCCGGACGGTGTATTCATAGGTGTGATGCAAAATTTCCTCCGGGGGCTGGGCCAGCAGCCACTTCCGGTAGGTTTCCTGTTCGGCGGACATTTTCTGATAAAGTGCCGTATTGCGTTCTTCGTTGGTCATGTTATCGTACCTCCATTTCTTTTTTATGGGATTTGTCCGGTGTTCCACGGACGGGCGATACCTTCAGCTTATCCAGCACCGAGGGCCGCTCTGATTTTGCCAGCCGCTTTGCCACCTGCTGCGGGGCCGCTTTGCTTCCGTCCATATCCAACAGCGCGTTCAGCTCTGCAAGACGGGCGCTTTTTTGCTGAAGCTCCGCTTCCTGGGGGAAGGGCTTTCCAAGCTCCGCCTTTGCCGCCGCCTGCTGCTGATAGAGATTATCAAGCTGGGCGTGTACCGCTTTTAAGCGATCCGGCATCCCGGCCAGGGCATTGTCGATACGGGTCAGGTTGCCGCGGGCATCCGGGCCTAACTCGACTTTGTAGCTCATTTCGCCTTTTAAGGTCAACTGATGATGAAAGCCCTCAAAGGAGAGGGACATGGTAAAGCCCCGGTAGCTGCCGATCTCCGTTGCTTCGGTTCCTTTGACCTCCTTGCAGGCTTCTAAGATAGCAGCACCGGCATTGTCCTTATCGGTGAGGGTATCGCCCCGAATGAACATCCCGGCAAACTCGCCCTCCGGGGGCTGGTGGGCGGCCAGCGTTTCCAAGTCCTTTTCAAATCCGGCAATGTAGCCCTTATTCTGCTCGATCTGTTCTGGAAAATATTTCAGCAGATTGTCCTCCAGCCGGTATTGCTGGCTCTGGTGGTTGGCTTTTAAGAGCTTCAGCCGTGACACATCAATATCCAAGTCCATCTTTTCTTTGATTCTCGGATCACCGGCACACAGCGCCTTGATCTCCGCATAGGACAGGGCTGTTTCGTCTATATCGTCACAGGAGCGCACCGGGGATTTTGAGGTCATAATCTGGCTGATGAACTTCTGCTTGTTCTCCACGGTCTGCCATAAGTAACTGTCAAAGGTTCCCTCGGTGACATAGCGGTAAATGTGGACAGTGGCGTTCTGGTTGCCTTGGCGGACAATCCGGCCTTTTCTCTGTTCCAGATCACCGGGCCGCCAGGGGCAGTCCAGGTCATGCAGGGCAATGAGCCGATCCTGGACATTCATGCCCGCGCCCATCTTGAATGTGCTGCCCATGAGGACGCGCACCTGCCCGCTGCGTACTTTGGCAAACAGCTCTTTCTTTCTGGCCTCCGTATTGGCGTCATGGATAAAAGCGATTTCCTCCGCAGGAATGCCACGGGCAATGAGCTTTTCCCGAATATCCTCGTAAACGCTGAATGGCCGTTCCGTGTCCCCCGGCTCCGTCAGCAGCTCCAGCGCCCGAAGCTCCGGGCTGTCCAGCCCACCGGCAGCTTTGGCCACACGCTTTGAGGGCGCAGCTTTCGGCGTGGAAATGTCGCAGAAAACAAGCTGCGTCAATTTATCCGCCTGACCGTCCCGCCAGATCTGTGCGATATTCTCTACACATTGATTGACCTTACTGCTGGGATCATCCGGCAGCATGGGATTTAGAATACGCTGGTCGAGGCCCAGCTTGCGCCCGTCGCTGGTGATTTTGAGCATATTGTCCTGCCAGGGTTCCACCTTGCCGGAATGGACTTCTGCGGCCCGTTCGGAAAGCTCCTGTACCATTGCCTGCTGATGCTCCGTAGGCTGGGCCACTTCATTGTGGAACACGACCTCCGGTGTGGGGAGGTTGAGCTGGTCGGCAGTCTTGATGTCCGCTGACTCTTTCCAGATGGTCATAAGCTCCGGGAGGTTGAAAAACTTCGCAAAGCGCGTCCGCGCCCGGTAGCCGGTTCCCTCCGGGGCCAGCTCAATGGCCGTGGTGGTTTCTCCGAAAGTGCTGGCCCAGTTGTCGAAATGGGTCAGGTGGTTGCGTTTCAGCATATCATGCTGGAGATAGCGCATCATGGTATAAAGCTCGGTCATGGAATTGCTCACCGGCGTGCCGGTGGCGAATACCACGCCTTTGCCCCCGGTCAGCTCATCCAGATAGCGGCATTTTAAGAGCATATCCGAAGATTTCTGCGCCTCGGTGGTGGAAATACCCGCCACGTTCCGCATCTTTGTGTATAGGAACAAATTTTTATAGCTGTGCGCCTCGTCTACAAAGAGCCGGTCAACGCCCAACTGTTCAAAGGTAACGACATCATCCTTTCTTTCTCCCTTGTGCAGCTTATCCAGCCGCGCCTCCAGGGATTTCTTTGTCTTTTCAAGCTGCTTGATGGTGAACCGCTCCGCATTGCTGGCTTTTAGTTCCGACAGGCCCTCCTCGATCTCCCAAATCTGTTCCTGAAGGAGCCGCTCCTGGCGCTCGGCGGATACCGGAATCCGCTCAAACTGGCTGTGTCCAATGATAACCGCGTCATAATCGCCAGTGGCAATGCGGGAGCAAAATTTCTTGCGGTTGCGGGTTTCAAAGTCTTTTTTGGTAGCTACCAAAATGTTGGCCGAAGGATAGAGCCGCAGAAATTCCGACGCCCACTGTTCGGTCAGGTGGTTCGGCACCACAAAGAGGGATTTCTGGCACAGGCCCAGGCGCTTGCTCTCCATTGCCGCAGCGACCATTTCAAAGGTTTTGCCCGCACCTACCTCATGGGCTAACAGCGTATTGCCGCCATAGAGGACATGGGCAATGGCATTGAGCTGATGGGGCCGCAGCCGGATTTCCGGGTTGATGCCTCCGAAGGTGATATGGCTTCCGTCATATTCTCTAAGACGGGTGGCATTGAACATCTCGTTGTATTTCTGAACAAGGGTCTGTCTGCGCTCCGGGTCACGCCATATCCAGTCCCGGAAAGCGTCCTTGATGGCCTGCTGTTTCTGCTGGGCCAGAGTGGTTTCTTTCTGGTTCAGAACACGGCGCTCCTTGCCGTCCGGGTCCTCCACGGTGTCATAAATGCGGACATCCCGGAGGTTTAAGGTATCCTCCAGGATGCGGTAAGCGTTGGCCCGTTCTGTGCCGTAGGTGGTATAGGCCGCTACATCGTTATAGGAAACCGCTCTTTTCCCGGTGATGTTCCACTCCGCCGTAAACTCTGAAAAATTGACCTGGATGGAACCTCTCAGATAGTACGGCGTGTCCAACAGCTCATACATAAACTGCTGGATATAGCTTTTGTCCACCCAGGTCGCACCCAGCCGCACATCTATCTCCGAAGCATCCAGGTCTTTGGGCTGTGCCGCCTTGAGCGCATCCACGTTTGTACTGGCAGCATCGTAGAGCGGATCGTCCGGGGACAGCATTTCCAGTGCCATTTCATACCGGAGCAGCTTATCCCGGACATTGCCGGAAAGAAATTCATCGGCGGTCTGGTAGCTCCGGTAGCCTCCTGGCCCCAGGTCAAAGTCCAGAAACAGCACACCCCGAAGCTCGTCGGCAATGGTCTGTTCGTCCTTGCCGGTAAGCTGAGACATATATGCCATATCCACGCGGGCTTTCTCTGAAATAGAAACGGCCAGGGCCTCGCTTGCGGTGTCCACGCTGGTCACGGCGGTGTGCTGCTTGATCGTGCGTTTGGTAAACATATCCGCTTTGCGCTCCAACCGGCCCTCCTCGTCCAGCACTTCCAGGGAGCAGAGCAGGTAATAGGAGCTGTCATCGGCAAAGGCCAGCGCATTGCCTCGGCTGTTGATAAGGCCGTATTGGTCGGTGAAGGTATCATAGAGGTGGTTCAGCCGGTTTTGCTCCATACGGATAGAAACCGCATCCGCGTCCCCTAACTGAAGCTCAATCAAGTGCTGCACACATTCCCGCAGCTCCACAAGACCTTTCACGCGCTCCTTGGCGGTAGCGTTCAGATCGGGCTTTACCATGCGGCTGTTTTCCCGGAAGTACACTTCACCGTCCACCACGGCATAGGAATAGTTTTTCACATTGGGATCGGCAGGGATAGAGGTGTCGATGTCCTCACCCTCGCCCAGCTCCGGCAGCTCGGCCTCCTGATACTGGCCATGAATGTACTTGACCGCATCATGGAGCTGATCGGCAAGGTTCAAACCCTCAATGGGTTCCACCGTGAAATCCTGCTTGCCATATTGGGTGCTTTCTGAGGACGGCCTGCCTAAGATCATTTCCGGGTGGTCAACAAAATAGCGGTTGATGGCAAAGCCGTCGTCATTTCTTCCCAGGTGTACCCAGTCCGGTTCTATCACGATAGGCCGGTCACGCTTTTGTAGGAACAGGATGTCCGAAACAACATCCGTCCCGGCATTGGCTTTGAACGCATTGTTGGGGAGGCGAATCGCGCCTAACAGCTCGGCCCGCTCTGCGATATACCGGCGTACCTCCGGGGACTGCTTATCCATCGTATAGCGGGAAGTGACAAAGGCCACCACGCCGCCAGGACGCACCTGATCCAGAGCTTTTGCAAAAAAGTAATCATGGATGGAAAAGCCCAGCTTATCATAGGCCCGGTCAGATACCTTGTACTGGCCGAACGGCACGTTGCCGATTGCCAAATCATAAAAGTCACGCCGGTCGATGGTTTCAAATCCTGCCACGGTAATATCCGCCTTGGGATAGAGCTGCTTGGCAATCCGCCCGCTGATGGAATCCAGCTCCACGCCGTACAGCCGGGAAGCGGACATTTCCTCTGGCAGAATCCCGAAGAAGTTACCCACGCCGCAGGCCGGTTCCAAAATGTTTCCGGTAGTAAAGCCCATTTTCCCCACGGCCTCATAGATTGCCTTGATAACGGTAGGGCTTGTGTAGTGGGCGTTTAGGGTGGAGGCCCGCGCAGAATCATATTCAGCCGGTGTCAGTACGGTTTTCAGCTCAAGATACTCTGTTGCCCAGGAAGCCTTGCTATCGTCAAACGCATCTGCAAGGCCGCCCCAGCCAACATAGCCGGATAAGATTTTCTGCTCCTCCGGTGTGGCTTGGCGGTGTTCTTCCTCGCATTTTTTCAAAAGCTGGATCGCCATGATGTTAGCGCGGAATTTCTGTTTTGGGCCACCCTCGCCCAGATGCTCGTCTGTGATGCGGAAATTGTCAGCGGTGGGGGTTGGCGGAGTAGGCTCCGGTTCCTCAATATGCAGCCGTTCCACCACAATGTCATAGGGCAGGCCGTTTTTCTCTCCCGGATAGACCGTTTCCGTCTCTGTTGTGATTTCCGGCTGTGCGTGTTCGGCGGGCGCTGGCCGGAACAAGTGGGCGTTTCGCTCATCCCGGCGCAGATGTTCCTCAAACTGTTCCCGGTTCATGGTTTCATGGCTCCAGGAGTAGGGGCCGGTGTCAATGCGGACATCCACATCTCCGATATAACCAATCGTGCCGGAGATCTCCCGGTCATCCAAGGGCAGCGTCACGGTATCGCCCACCTGATAAGCAGGCACACCCTCCAGATGGGCCGGTTCGGGCCGTACCGGATCATGGGAAAAACCGTCCAGCTCCTGCTGGTATAGGGCGCGGAGAACCGGCACGACTTCGCCCCAGGACATAGAACGCCTGGAGTGGTATTTGTCCTGTATTTCCACCTCAATGCCGGTAGTAGAAGCATAATAATCTGCGGTTTCGCCGGTAATCAGCTCCATCGTCTCGGTGCGGCCCGCAAGGGTATCGGAAAGCCGCTTTTCAATGTGGGTATTGCCCTCACCGGAGCGCAGCCAGCCGGAAATATACATTTTGTCCCGGTCAGTGAGCAAACCGGAGGTCAGCACTTCCCGCAAATCCGCGTCTGCTTTTTCCAGATCAGCGGAGAAAAACTCGGTGATAGGGCCGTTGCGGAGATCATACTGCAACAGCCGCTCAAAGCGTTCTATGCTTTCAGACCGGAACACCGGATAGCGCAGGGAGGGGTCACGGAGTTGCACATCAAGGGTGCCGATATTTTCAATGACAAAGGGCTTATCGTCCAAATAGACCGTATCGCCCACCTGATAGGCCGGGGCCAGCGGGTCGCGGGCCGGGGGCGCGGTATCAGGGATTACTTCCTGAATCTGCTTCCATTCCTCATCCGACACGGTAATGTCGATCTCATGTGTGGCGGGGCCGTCCCCAATGGTAATGGTATTGCCCTGGCGGGTCACGGGCTGGCCGGACAGATCAGGCGCAGCGACAGCGTTTCCCTCCAGTTGCGCCAGATATATTTCTGCTTTCGCCTCATCAGGGAATGTGACGATTCTCCCATCCACATCGGCATAGTAGTTGTCTATGGAGGAATCCCATATCGCAAAAGCATCCTCCGGGTCGGGAAAGGCATCGCTGGTCATTGTGACAGAGAATCGAGGTTCTTCTTCCTCCTGGGCAATCCGCGCTGCATCAGCGGTCACTTGCTGAATAAACGGGTCACGCTCCAATGCCTCCGGGTCAACCAGCTCTCCATTTACAATGCCGCGCTGGGCCAGGGCCTCCCGGATGGCAACCGGGTCAATATCATCCAGGTTGTCGTGTTCCTCCTGGGTGTAGAACCGATCTTCTTTGATGAGCTGGGCAATCCGGCGCTGTACCTTGGGCCAGGGAACATCGGTAAAGCCGCTTGGAACCGGAAACGCCGGGAGATCATCGCCATATTCCTGTTTGAGCCATGCCGCCGTACCTTTCTCACGGGCATGGTCTTTCATGTAGCGGACTACCGCGTGTTTGCTGGAAAGATCGCCGTTCCATTCCTGAATGGCAGCGTCCAAAGCGGCCTGGGGATCAGCAGGCCGCGCAGCTTCCGGCACTGGTACAGCCTGGGCCGGTTTCTCGGCCTCCTGGGGTTTTCTCTTTTCGGCCTGGGGCATAGAAAAAGCGGAGGGCTGTCGGCTCTCCGCTTCGTCAATCGCTTTGATCTGTTCCTGTTCGGAAAGGAACAGGGGCAGGGTCAGTTGTATATAAGTTCCGTCAAGATCATTTCCTCGGCCTGGGCCTTGCAGTTGTTCATCAGGCCCACCCACTGCATCGGGTCGCTGGCTTTCAGGCTCTCGGTCACGCCCGCCGCCTTTGCCAGTTCCGGCATCATCTGCTCCAATCGCCGGTTCGCTGTCTCGTCGATCTCCTGCAGATGTGCCGTCAGCTTCCCGGACAGCAGAAGGTTGTTGTAAAACACCGTCCGATGCTCCTTCAGATAGTTCTTCCGCATCCTGCCGTACTTGCCCAGGGGTTTCACTTCGGTCTGTTCCTCCAAGATCAGGTTGGGAATCTGGTAATCTCCGTTCTGGATATAGGTCAGTTCGTTCATTCGTCTGGCTCCTTTCATATTCATAGTGCTTGATGGCCGCGCCAATCTGCCGCAGTACCTGCTGGCTGGACTGGCTGACCGCTGTGCCAAGGGCATTGACCACAGCGGGCGTATTGAAATCAAAGATGCTTAAAAAGTCCTCATGGTCGAAATAGGTTTCCGGCTCCAGGCCACAGCGGGACATCAGCGAATAGGTGATGCTGACCGTCGCGGCACTTCGGAAAGCCACTCCGATGTTGAAATCATCATACTCCTCCAGAAAACTATCGTCAACGATGTGGAGGATGTCACGCTGGTTTTCCATCCAATACTCGTCGGCAAGCTGGACCGCAACCTTTTCAAGCTGGTCGGCAAGGCCATGCTCGCCGGAAATCTCATAAGCGTTCTCCAGAGCCGCCGTAACCGTGTCCTCATGCTCCGGGCGGTACTGCCAGAGATAGAGCTGACGGGCGTTTTCACGCCCGCCAGTGTCAGAAACATCAAATACATATTTCAGACGCGGCCTGTCACCGCTGTCATCAATGAGGGCAATTCCCTTGGAGCCGCGCCGTACATACCGGCGCATGGTGTGATTCCAAAGGTCATAATCCGCACAGGCCGTAGCATCGGGCCGCTGGGCGAAAATCATCATCTGCTCCGGGAAGGGGTATTTATAAAGCCGCGCCGCCGTAGTCAGAAAGGCCGTCCACCGCTGGTAGCTGCCAGTCAGCCCGGACGCGACGCTCTCGGCCATCTGTGTATAGCTTTGCAGTTTACTCGGCATCCGCGTCCTCCTCGTCTCCAAAATCCGGGTACAGCTCCAGCGCGTCAAACGCTTCATCGCTCATGCGGGTGAGCTTTTCCAGCGTGGAATCAGTCAGAGCTAAAAGCTCTGCCTCATCCGGTTCCAGATAGCCGCGCATTTCCTTCAGCGCATCCATCAGGCCCTCCCGTGTCCCGGTATTGTAAATGCACATCAGGTTCATTTCTTCAAACGTAAAGTTTTCCATCATCAAAGCTCCCTTTCCGCGCTCTTTTTCGGCGCTGTTTTTTTGTGTTCTTGTTTCGGTTGATTCCTAAGCTGCTCCACCACTGACTTTTTCTTTTCCCTCTGCTCCCGGTGAACGGCCTCGGCAAGATCCATGAGGGATATGGGCTGGCCGGAGCGGGCCTGTTTTTCCAGGTCGGCAACGGTAGGCTCCTTGGGGCCGTTATTGATGATCCCGTCAATCATGCCGTAATCGTCCTCCATTGCCATTTCCGCGTTTTTCAGCGGATTGTCCTGGGGAAGAAAACCGGGAACCTCACGAAAACCGAAGCTGTCGTAGTAATGACAGGATAGCTCACCGGCCCGTTTGATTGCAACAATGTCGCTGTCGCTCATGGACGGATGATGATAGTCCACCGGATGCTCATTGTTGAATTGATAATCAAGCTGTGCCAGCGCAGCATTTACGCTGGGAGTATCGGGCAGCGGTGCCGTATAAACCAGGTCATAGTTGGCACGCTCCACAGGCAGGTCGTGGCTCTTGAGCCATTCCAGATTCATAAAGCGGATGCGCTGCGGGTCATCATCGCGTATCTGATAAATGGCGAAACAGTCACCCTCATGGGCCAGAAAAGCCGCTTCCCGTTCCTCCTGGTGGTCATGGCGTTCCATGATTTTCTCATGGAACATAGGGCTTTTCTCCCATTCCTCACGGGAAACGGCAAATAAAACCTCCGGGGCCTGGGTGTCAAAATCCTCCCGGTCAAAGAGCATTTCGGCGGTGCCTCCGTCCACAATGGCATAGACCGTCAAATCTTTTTCAAACAGCGCCATTGCCTGCTCCTTAGAAAGCGGGAGCATATCGCCGTCCAGATAGCCGCAGGCTTCCAGATCGGCCACACCCAGGGCTTCATCCGGCATAGGGTATTCATCCAGAACCTGCTCCGGCGCATCCGGCAGCATGGAGGTGGGTGGTGTTTCCACATCCGCGGACACTTCTTCCTGTTCCGTTCTCTGTTCCTGCAACTGCTGGTAGGCCGCATTTTGTAAGGTTTCGATCATAGCCAGGGGCGCGTACTTGATGGACTGTGAACCTACTTCGTGCATTTCACAGATTTTCAGGCAGGCCGTGGAGAAAGGCAGGCCCGGCGCGTCAAGCTGTCCGCCGTCCAGCTCCCGCAGGGTGTTCAGATCATAAAGCGTGTAATCATATCCGGTTTCGCAGGTCTGGAGGTGCAGATAGGTGGTATCGTCCAGCACATAGAGCTTTTCGGCCATCATCGTGGCCGCAACTTCGGCAGGAACAAGCCTGCTCTCTGAAATCTGTTCCTGTGTAAGCGGTTCGGGATAGTCGATATAGCCATAAGCCTGAATCCGGCTGTTTTCATAGCTGCGAAGCTCTGGTGTCTCGTTTACCTGGCTTCCTTCCATCACCGGATATGTCCCCTTATCCAGTGCCTCCTGGGTGATATAGTAGCGGTGGGATTCCTTTTGCGGTGCTTCAAAACGCGCAAGCTCCGTGATGAATTTTTGAGCCTGGGCTATGTTTTCGGGAATTTCGTCCTCGTCTACAATGGATTGAAGCCACTCTTTCATCATGTAGCCGACATTGCCGCTTGCAATGTGCAGGGTCAGCTCCTTCACAGCCTCCTCACGGTCATCCACGCTGTCCCAATAGCCATAGGTATCATAATCAAAGGAAAAGGTGTCTATGGCAGCGGCCAGTTCCTCCGCTGTCATTTCAGCAGGTTCCAGGGCAGTAGGGTCAATTCCGCGCTCTTTGCAGATCTCCATGAAATTCCGATCAATATCGGAAATAAGGCTGCTGGCCGTTTTTTGAATGGTGTCCAGACTGGCCTTTAGCTCCGGCAGCTCCTTACCGCTGCTCCAGTTAGCGATATAGCCGAAGCTGTTTTCGCCGGTTTCGATGCCGTAATACTGGCACACCGCGTAAGAAACGCTTTCGGCCTCGACTTCCTCTGTGTTGCGGTCTTTGGGTTTGGGCGGTTCCTGGCCTTCCTCACCGGCAGCGGCGGCAAGACGCTCTTTCTCATAATTGTGGAGCTTGGCATGGGTGATCTCATGGATAGCAGCGGAAACCGTCTGTACCTCGCTCATATCATCCCGGATGGCAATGCGCTGTTTTTCAGGGTCAAAATAACCATCCATAGATTCCCGGATGGCCCTGATCTCCATAGGAACAGGAGAAGAACGGCGCAGGGCCTCCATGAAAATCTCATAATTCTGCACGTTTCCGATCAGGTCGCTGGCAAGTTGGGGCAGGGGCCTGCCCTCGGTCTGCGACACATCAAACACGGATACCACCCGAAACATGGGGATAGAAACCTCTTTTTCCTCCATGATGGTCTTTCCATCTTTATCTAACATCGGGGCCTTGGTGTCCGGGTCGCGTTTGATTTCCTCAATCTTTTTCTTGTACGGGGTGGGCGCAATGATCTTGATGCTCTTTTCACCCTTTTTCACATGGCGTCCAAACTGGTCGCGCCACTTATTAAAACCGGCTACGCGGGTAGCTCCCGGCATCTGCATTTTAATCAGCATGACATTGTTTCTGGAATAGGAATGGAAACGGGACATCACACGCAGGTATTCCATGTACTTGTCGCTTTCAAACAGTTCCTTGATTCCCTGCTCAATGCTCTCGGTGATTTCCCGCAGCCGTTCTCTGTTGGTTTGCTTCTGTTCAGCCATAATGACAACTCCTTTCCTGGCTTAAAATGGGGATACAATCCCCAAATGAAAAAAGCGCCCCGGCGCAGGACAATTCCTCCTGTACCGGGGCGCGGCTCTTATTCTGTTTTGGAGCTTGCGCCCCTCATTGGGGGCCTAAGTCCCGCTGCTTTTGCACGTTCTCTGGCAGCGGCGCGGCGTTTTTCACTGTATGGCTCCCGAATCAGCACACAGCCTTTCGGGACGATGTAGGTGTTCGGGCCGTCCGGCTTAATCTGCTGCGGATATTCTTTGGTCAGGCGCTCCAGCTTCTCCAGCAGCTTCGGATCATGGGTGTAAACGCTGGCGGTCTTTTCGACCTGGTTGTAAAGAATGATGGTTTCCTGTTCATACCTGGATAATTCCATAGACATCGCCTCCTTACCTGCGCTTTTTGCCGCCTCCATCAAACTCCAGTTTGAAGTTCACATATTTGCCGCCGTCATCGTCAAGCACCACAACGGCATCATAGGTCTTGCCGGTCTTTTCCGAATAGCAGCCGGAGAGCTTCGCCCGCCCGCTGGCTAAAAGCTCTGTCACAAAAGCCGTCGTAGGCTTCTTTTTCTTTGCGGTGAAAAACTTGCTTTCCTTCCAGATGGCAAAACCGCAGTCCCGGTTTTCGCATACAAATCCTTTTTTCAGCTCCACTACGGAACCGCCGCAGCGGGGGCATTTCCCCAAGCTCTCCTTGTCGCTGGGGAATAACACGCTGGCATCCTTTACCGCCTCATAGTGTTCAATCAGGTCTTTGAGCATGGCGGTGATCCCATCCAGAAACGCCTCCGGTTCTGCACCGCCGCGCTCGATCTCTTTGAGCTGATGCTCCCACTCGGCTGTCATGGAGGGAGACTGTATCTGCTCCGGCAGGACGGTAATCAGGGCCACGCTCGCATGGGTGGGCATCAGGTGGGTGGCCTTTTTCACCTTTTTGCGCTCCAAAAAACCCACCTTGATGAGCTTTTCCAAAATACCGGCGCGGGTGGCAGGCGTACCCAGGCCCTTGCGCTCGGCATCCTCCGGCATTTCACCGGCTCCGGCTGTCTCCATCGCAGCCAGCAGGCTGTCCTCGGTAAAGTGCGCCGGTGGCGTGGTCTTGCCCTCCTTGATCCCGGCAGTCACTACTTCACAGCTCTGGCCCTGGGCCAGTACCGGCAGGGCCTTGGCCTCTTTCTCTTTGTCCGGTTCCGGCTTATTTTTCAGCGTGTCCCGGTAACGTCCGTCCAGCTCCTTAAAGCCGGGATTTAAGACCGCGCGGCCCTTGGCTTTAAACTCATATCCGGCACACTCCACCACAACCGCCGTTTCCGCATAGGCATAGGGCTGGCCCACGGCGCAGAGCAGGCGGGCGGCGATCAGATGCAGCAGAGAACGCTCCCCGGCAGGCAGGCCGGAAAGATCAGCGTCCTTTACGCCCTGGGTGGGGATAATGGCATGGTGGTCGCTGACCTTGGCATCGTTAACGACTTGGGCCGGATTGCAGCGAACCGCTATGCCGGAGACAAAGGGCATGGCCTTGGCAATGGCATTTACCAGCACTGGCAGACTCCCGGTCATATCGGAAGTGAGATACCGGCTGTCTGTCCGGGGATAGGTGGCCAGCTTCTTTTCATAGAGGGACTGCAAATAATCAAGGGTCTGCTGTGCGGTAAAGCCCAGCAGACGGTTGGCCTCCCGCTGGAGAGTGGTCAGGTCATAGAGGGCGGGCGGTTTCTCCGTTTTCTCTTTGCGCTCTACCGATTTGATTACAGCGGCATCCGCCGCCATGCAAGCGGCCTGCACCGCCTCGGCCTGGGCTTTGTCCGCCAGCCGTTCCCCGGTGGCGGCAAAATCAGAAAGCCCCAGCGTTACCGTATAAAAGGGTGTGGGCTTAAAAGCGTCAATATCCGCTTCCCGCTGGACGATCAGCGCCAGGGTCGGGGTCATTACCCGCCCGATATTCAGCGTCCGGTGGTAGAGGCAGGAAAACAGGCGGGTCGCATTGATCCCCACCATCCAGTCGGCCCTTGCCCTGCAAAGGGCGGCGCGGTACAGACTGTCATAGTCCGCAGAGGGGCGAAGATGTGCAAACCCCTCCCGGATGGCCGAATCCTCCATTGAGGAAATCCAAAGCCGTTCCACCGGCTTTTTGCATTTTGCCTGTTCATAGACCAGACGGAAGATCAGTTCCCCCTCGCGGCCTGCATCAGTGGCGCATACCAGAGAGGTCACATCGTCACGGGCCATGAGCTGCTTTAAGGTGTCAAACTGCTTTTTGGTGTCGGGGGTAATCACATATTTCCAATGCTCCGGCAGGATCGGCAGATCGGATAACGCCCATTTTGCATAGCATTCCGCATAGGTGGAGGCATCGGCCAGCTCCACCAGATGCCCCACACACCAGGATACAAGAAAACCGCCGCCCTCCAGATAACCGTCTTTGCGGTTCGTGGCTTTCAGGACAGCGGCGATGGATTTTGCCACAGAGGGCTTCTCCGCGATTACAAGTTTATATTGCGTCATACGCCGGTTTCTCCTTCCTTGGGTTTTTGCTTGATAATGAGGTCACGATGGCAGAGGCCGAAGCACACCCTTCCATAGCTGGAACAGCCATAGCAGCGGTGGCCCCTGGGAGGTGCCGGAGGGCGGGCATCACGCCCGCCGCCCGGCTTCTGCTGCATCATGCGCTCCAGGGGATTGTCGGTGAAATAGGTCATTCGTCCTCACTTTCCGCGCCGTCCCCATCTTCGGTGTCCGTTTCATACTCTGCATCCAGCGCATCCGTTCCGTCCTCGTCCTCATCGTCCTCAAAATCGTAATCATCCAGATCAGGAGAGGTCTTAGTCTGCGGTTTCTTCTTAATAAATTTCAGGTAGGCAAACGCGCCGCCGCCCATCAGGGCCGCAAGGAGCAGGACAACCAGAATCCCACCGGCAGCGCCGCCCGATTTTTCCGGCTCCGGTTCGGTAGCTGTATCGTCAGCCGGTTCCGTCTCCACCGGCGCAGCTTCTTTTCCCAGGCACTCGGTCATGTTGGTGGCACACACCGGGCAGCTCGTATCCACCTTTCCGGCCACGCATTTCTCCTTGCAGGTGCAGGCCGCAGGCGTTTTCTCGCCGTCAGCATCCTCCGTCAATGCCAGCAGGTCGGCTTCATCCACCTGATTCAAGAAATGTACCGTTTCCTCGCCCTTATCGTCCCGGTCAATAATCAGGTAAAAGACGTTGCCGTTTTTGCTTTCCACGGTAATAAACTGTTTGCCGGTCTGGGTGGCGCTGCCGATGTCATCAATCAGCGTCAGGTTCCCGTCCGGGGTCAGGGCATTGCCCGCGCCGCTGCCGGTGAACAGCTCCCAAAGGGCGGAAAGCTCCTCTGCATCAAGAGAAAGAGAGAAGCTGCCCCCACCGGTGGCCGAATCCTTTGTATCACTGACGGTCAGATAGTCGGAATGGACATAGCCGACACGCTCCGGCAAAAGAATCTTGATCCAGTCACCGTCTGCCCCGATCACCTCCACAGTCGTTCCGTTGGAAAGCTGGGTAAAGGCGTTGTTTTCAAGCCCAGCGCCGGTGCGGACGTTCAAATTTCCGCCATTGGTGGTGACAGTGCCGGTGGCCGTTGGTTCCTCCGTGTCGCTGCCGGTAGTGATCTGGATGCCCTCATCGGTGGCGGTAATGCTCACCTTGGAGCCAAACAGGGCCGAAAGCAGCTCGGCGGTTTCCTTGTCGGTCAAAAGATCAGTATTGGCCTCATCCTCATCCGCAGAGAGATCGGCCTTGCCGGTTTCCTCCGTTTCAGGCTCAATGCCTCCGGTAGTTTCCCCGCCATAGGCAAAGGCGGGGATGGAAAAGGCCGTGACACAGAGCATCACGGCCAGCAGAGCAGACAAAAAGCGCAGCTTACATTTCTTCATGTTCAGATTCCTCCATTTCTCCCCGCATCACAGCGGCGGGGTCGGTTTTCATGGCCTGGATCAGCGCGGAAAGCTGGGTAATATCCAGGTTGTGGCTGTGTACCAGCTCCAGGATGTCGTTGTTTTCCAGCTCGGTGATCTGGCGCTCAATCTCACGGTTGCGGCTTTGCAGCTCGGAGATCTTGTTTTTGTTCTTGGTAAGCTCCCCACGGAGCTTGTTGATTTTTGTGTTCATAGCAGAAAATCCCTCCTTTATGGCAGTCTGCCGAATGTGTAAAAGTGCTGTTGCCAGTACGATGTGTTGATGCTTGCATAGGAGATCGGGGAGCCACAGTGAATCATCATTCCGTTGCCCACATAGATTCCCACATGGCTGACGCCCGGTGTGTCATAGGTTCCCTTGAAGAAAATGAGGTCGCCGGGTCTGGCGTTGGCAGAGGAAACCGGGGTGCAGATATTGCAAAGCCCCTGTGCGCCCAGCCGCCCCACGTTCCAGCCGGAATGATTGATGACCCAGCTTACAAAACCGGAGCAGTCAAAGGAAGTGGAAGGACTGGAGCCGCCCCACACATAGGGATAGCCCAAATATTTCTCCGCTTCTTTCAGCATGGCGGCAAAGACTTCATCCTCCAGAGCCTCCGGCGGCACATCATAGTCCAGATAGTCCTCCCGGCTGGAAGCGTTGGGGTACTGGCCCTGGGGGAACAGGTCAGGCCGGTTGCCCAGGGTAGCCATGTAAACTGCGTACATACTAAGCTGATCCTCGCCCATGATGTAGACCGGCAGATGGGACAGATCGAAGTTATCCAACGTCACATAGCAGATATAGTAGTCATAGGGAACTTCCTCGCTGGTTGTCTCGCCGGTTTCCGGGTCAGTGGAGGTTTCGGTGCGGTAGCGGGTTTCCACCACCACATCCTCCGTCAGCGTGTACTGTTTTTCAAAGAGCATGGCAAGCGTACCTTGTACCTGGGAGAGTGTCCATTCCCCCTGATGGTAGGCCGTAAGAATGGACATTAACACATAGGGGTCATGTTCGATCTCATCCAGGTCATAGTGATACTCGTCATAGCCGCTGTGCAGGCTTTCGTAATGGTCTAACTCGTATTGCAGGTCGGCCTCCATCTGTGCATAGGCATCCTCCGCGCCCAGCATATCCTCATCCCGGCTTGGATAGGTGGAACCGGCAACGCCGGACAATCCGCCCTCCAGCAATACCGAACAGGACGAAAGGCCGTTTGCAAAAGCGCACACCATCAAAAACAGCGCAATGGCAATCCCAAAGCCCCGGCGATGCCGCCAGACAAAGCCACCGGCTTTTTTCGTTTCCTCGGCAGTCTTTTTTGCGGCCCTGGCTGTATTCTCCGCAGCCTTTGCCGCTGTCCCGGCTGTCTGGCCGGTACGCTTGGCGGCGGCATACTGTTTCTTGATCGCCTGCTTTTGCTGCCAGCGGGACAGCGGATTGCTGGCAAGCGCCGGATTTTCCTGCAAGGATTTTTGATACAGCACATTGACATTTGCCTTTTCCAGCCGCTTCTCGGCTCGCGCCGCAGCCCGGTAGGGCCGCAGCTTGTGGGAGCGGTAGGCAGACTGTGCCATGTGTGCGCCGGTTTCGGCGGTTTCCTCTAATTTGTGGGCGCTCTGAACGCCCACGTTGTCCTCCTCGGTTTCCCCGATCTTGCGGTGTACCTGGGAGAATAGGGTCTGGCCGGGGGCCGCTGTCACCGCATGGGTGAGCTTGGAGGCCGGGGCGGGTTTATCCACTTCCTCAAAGCGAAGCTGTGTTTTCTTTTTCCCGGTAGCCGGGTCAACAGTACGCTGCTTGACTTTTTTCTTTTTCTTGGGAATCTTGGCCCGCGCCGCCTCCGCCTTATCCGCAGCTTTGTCCGCATGGCGGATATGCTCCTTTAAGCGGGAATCCTCGCGCTCCGCATCGGTGAATTGCAGCCGGGGGTTCTGCCCCTTACGCAAACCATTCACCATCCGACAATTCTTCCAGCATGGCCTCCAGCTCCCCATAGAGGGCCAGATCGCCCGGCTCCTGGGTAACAGTCACCATCAGCTCGGAAAGCAGGGTGCAGAGAACGGTCAGCCCGGTTCCTTCCAGCTCCATGCCGCCCTCCATACCGGCCAGCAGGCACTCAATTTCCATGAGGCGCATCACACCGGCGATGCCGCGCTCATTAAAAGCTGCCGCCACATGATGCGCCTCGACAAAAGCGGAAAACGCCTCCGCAATGTCCAGAATCAACTGTTCCTTTTTTCTCGTTACGGCTTCCTCATAGAAGATGGAAGTATCTACATCATGGAATTTCATAAAATCAATCCTCCTTTTTCATTTCATTGGGTTTCGTGGTCATAACCGCGTACAGCTCGGTGTCCTTCGGGAAGCGGTCAATAAACGGCAGAATGACATTGCCGTAAAACAAAAGCCCCTCGCCCTCGCCGGAATGGGTCACATAGGAGAGTTGATGGGGGCTGATATTGAGCTGCTTGGCCAGGATTTGCCTGTCCCCGCCAGCCTGGTTGAGCATATACACGAAGTCGCTGTTTTCAAAGATGTTCTCCACCTCTCTGGAAGCTAACAGGTCTTTGACGTTCTGCGTGATGCCGGTGGGGATGCCGCCCCATTTGCGGAATCTTTTCCAGATCTCAACGGAGTAGGCGGCGGTCTGTTCCTCCTTCAGAAGCAGATGAAACTCATCCATATAGTAGCGGGTGGCCTTGCCAGCGGCGCGGTTGGCGGTGACACGGCCCCACACCTGATCCTGGACAATGAGCATCCCCAGCTTTTTGAGCTGTTTTCCCAGCTCTTTGATGTCATAGCAGACAATCCGGTTGTTTACATCCACGTTGGTTCTGTGGTTGAACACGTTGAGGGAGCCGGACACATAGATTTCCAGCGCCGTTGCGATATGGTGGGCTTCCTTTTCATCCTGCTTTAACAGTGCCTCATACAGATCGCCCAGGATAGGGATATTCTCCGGGCAGGGGTCATTTAAGTACGGCTGATAAATCTGGCGCACACAGCGATCAATGACCGTCTTTTCCACCGGCATAAGGCCGTCCCGACTGCCCACCACCAGCTCACACAGGGACAAAATAAAATCCGCTTTCAGCGAAAGCGGGTTTTCATCGTCCGAATAGTTTAAGTTAATGTCCATCGGGTTGATAAAGTCGGAGCTGGTCGGGGAAATGCGGATCACCTGACCGCCCAGCCGCTGCACCAGCGGGAAGTATTCGCCCTCCGGGTCGCAGATAGCAATGTCATCCGTCGTGATAAGGAAAGCGTTGGTCATTTCACGCTTGGCGCTGAAAGACTTTCCGCTGCCCGGTGTGCCGAGGATCAGGCCGTTGGGGTTCTTGAGCTTCTTTCTGTCCACCATGATGAGGTTATTTGAAAGCGCGTTTAAGCCATAGTACAGAGCCTCACCGCCGGACTGAAAAAGCTCCTGGGTGGTAAACGGAATGAAGATTGCCGTACTGGAGGTGGTGAGGCTGCGCTGAATCTCGATGTGATTGAGGCCCAGCGGCAGGCTGCTCATCAGTCCTTCCTCCTGCTGAAAGTCCAGGCGGGCAAGCTGGCAGTTATATTTCTGCGCGATGCTGGAAGCCTGGAATACGTTGTTATTAAGCTGCTGCTTGCTGTCGGCGGTGTTTAATACCAGGAAAGTCAGAAGAAACATTCTCTCGTTGCGGCTTTGCAGCTCCTTCAGGAGATTTTTCGCTTCGTTTCCATAGGTAGCCAGATCGGAGGGGATGATGTCCATATCATATCCGGCGCGGACAGCTTTTTTCTGCTCCTCGATCTTCATTTTATCCAAGTCAGTGATTTTGCGCTTGACCGTCTTGATGGCGGCAACCTGATCCACGGACTGAACGTGCATATTGACGATCAGGCTGCTCTCCATATCCAGAAAGTCCGCCAGCATCCGGTCATTTAACTCCGGGGCCAGGATTTGCAAAAAGGATACGGCTCCGAATTTCCGCCCCATACGGAAAACGCGCCCCTCCTTAAACTCAAAGGAAGTGGGCGCGATAAAGTCCTTGGTGGACAGACCGCTGGGGGCCAGCCAGTCCCAGGAAAAACGAAACTGGCTCTGATCGTCCATGTGGAAAACGTCATAGACCAGGCGCAGGCGCTCCATCCCGTTTAAGGGGGCTGCGGTAACGCCCAGCCGCTTAAAGTTGTTGAGAATGTCATTTTCGATGCGCTCCAGCCGGGGCTTTGCCGTCCTGATGCTTTCAGCCTCAATGCCGAAGGTGAGAAACTTGGTCTTAATGAGGCCGTTGTTGCCCTTGGCAAGCTGGCTCTGGAGCATCTGGGCATACTCGGCCCGGATGCTGTCAAAGGCATCATTCTGGGGCGGGATGAAAATGCTCTGTTCAAAGCTCTCCATGCTGGCACTCAGGTTCAGGAAAGAAAACTGAAACCGGATGGAGCTGTCAAAGTAATTGAGGAAGTCGCACCACGCATCGAAAATGGCGCTTTTGTCCTCATTCTGGGAGAGCTGATAGTTGATGTCCTGGAATTGGACGGTCTTGGTATAAAAGCTGTCCGTCACGCGGCACACGCCGTCCGGCCACATCCGTTCATAGGGAATGGAATCCTGGGCCGACTGCTTGTTTTTATCCGTCCGCTTTGCCCGTTCGATGGCGGCGGCGATCTCTTTGCGCTCGGCGCGGGTCAGCTTTCGTTTTGATGTCGTTTTTGCAGACAATGCGCTGTACCTCCTTGTCTAAATGGTACTGCCGTTCCAACACGGCATAGAAATTGTTGGTCTGATAGGGTCTGTGCTTGGGGCGGACAAACCGCACCTGCACATAGTTGTGGATGATCTTTTCAAGGGGCTGGCCGTTCTTCTCGTAGATTGCCAGCATGAAAAAGGGCAGCATGACCAGCACCATGCACAGCGAGGCCGTACTGGTACTGACGCAGCCTTTCAGCAGAAAGAACAGCGGGACGCCGATCAGAGCGCCGCTGCCAAAGCATACAAGCTGCCGCTTTGTCAGATTGAACATCACTTTTGTTTTTACCTTGCTCAAGTCCTTGGGGACGTTGACGTAGGCCATAGAAAGCCCTCCTTTCTGAAATCAATGGGCATTAAACACACTCTTTGCAAGGCTTCCGGTCTTAAAGAGGGTGAAGCACAGAAGAACCGTGTAGCCCACACATGACCAGATCGCGGCGATAATATCGCTTTCCATTGCGATATTCTGAACCAGCACCGCATAGATGCCCACACAGATAATGATTAAAAACGCCTGGAAGCCCAAAGCGAACAGGGAGCGGAGATAATTCTGGCCCATCTGTCCCCATTCCCGGTTGAGCATCGTTGCCATCGGGATCGGGGCCACGCTCGTCACCAGATAGATCTCCACCATACGACCATAGACGATAATAAAAATGCAGATGGTCAGCGCCCACATGGTAATCCCCACGAAAAGGCTCTGGAACCACAGGCCGAACAGCGGCCCCAAGTCCATCTCCATCAGCCGCGCCTCCATATCGGTGACAACGCTGGAAATGTCAATGGACGCATCGGAGATAATCACGCCCGCCGCCCGGTTGACAACGCTCTGCGCCACATCAAACACGCCCATAACGATATTCCAGGTGTTCGTGACAATGAGAATGGCGCAGGCCGTCTTGAAAATCCACTTGAAAAACATCCAGGTATCCACATCGTTTAAGTTGTTCTTGTCGATAATGAGCTGGATCAGCTCAAGGGTCATAACAAAGGCCAGTATCATACCGGCAATGGGAACAATGACCGTCTCGGACAGGTTTTGCACCATCGAGAATACGCCGCTGTTCCATCCCTGCGGGGTAGTCCCTACCTGGGTTGAGATTTCCCCGACCTTCTGGTTTACATGGTCGAACATCCCGGACAGGTTGCTGATGATACCGCCGACCAACAGCTCTTTCAGCCATTCAGTGATGGAATCCCATAAAAAATCCAAACGGTTTACCTCCTTTCAAGCCCTCCTGCAAGCTGCAGGAGGGCGAAAAGGATTTGTTTATGGGGTGAAATTAGCCGAACAGACCGGTCAGAAGGGGAACCAGGGTAATGCCGATCAGGGCAACGCCGCCGCCCGCCATGAGCTGCTTCATGCCCTGGCTCTTGGCGCCGGATAGCGATAGGTAATCCTTTGAAGTTATCGCCGGATTTTCCCCCGCTCCGCACCGTGCATGCAGCTTTCACCGCACACGGCGCTCCATCGGAAATGAATTTCAACGGTTTCAAACACAACTTACACACTTCGTTACAGCATTAAATAATGGTTATGCGATAGCTGGCGTTCCTGCCAGTTTCCGCAGTTTATTAAGTTTTTTCAGTTGCTTTTTGTTCAGTTGGAGTTGTTTTAGGTACTTCTGTATCGTTTCTTCTAAGGTGGCATGGATAAGCAGGTGAGCAGCTTCGGTTACGAGGACAAGGTTGCTGTATTTGTCGGTTCCGCCGTTTTCCAGCGGCACTTTGTGGTGACAGCGTATGTCATAAGGCATAAGTTCTGTGCCTGTGATGGCACACCGCCCGTATTGAGCTGCAAACAACGAAATCCTGTTGTCTGCAAATTCAATGCTTTTATCCAGCACAGGAGTTCGCATAAGCCATATCATCGTATCGGTGTTTACCCCGAGATTTTTATGGATTTCTGCCCGTCCTTCCGGTGTGTACCGGTTGACAGTTTTCTTCTTGTGCTGGGCGTCCCGTGTCTGGACGTACCCAATCGGAATGAGCGGGTGTCCGTTCAAAAACCTTAACTGTTTGCTTTTCCCATATCGCTCCTTTATGAAGCCACGTTCCAGTTTTCCGTTTCGGGTCAAGCCACACAATCTGTTTGACATTTGCTTTTTCAGCCCCTGCGCCAGATTAGAAAAGTCCTCGCTGACACGGGTTGCCAGACGGTAATAATTATGAAGTCCGGCAACCACCGAGTTATACTGCTGCATTGCGATATATTGACTTTGACTGTCAGACGGAGTCTGTATCGCTTTAATCGCAGCCGAAATTTTCTCCTTTGCGTGCGCAACTGCCTTGTTGCTCATGTGTGAGCAGACCACATGCTTTTTCCCTTTACGGTATAGTTTCATCTTAAATCCCAGAAATTCCGAGTACTGCTGTTCCATGTTGATTACCTTTGACTTTTCCGGGCTAATATCCAGCCCCAAACGGTCTTTCAGCCACTTCTTTGTTGCCTCGAACGTTTTTACTGCGTCCTTGTAACTGCGGCAGAAGATTTTGAAGTCATCGGCATACCTTACGAGATACATTTCCTTGAGGTTGCTCCGGCGTAAAGCCCGGTAGGTATGGCTTTTGATGTCCGTACCGCGTGCGTTCTGTCGGGTCTTGTATTCGTAATGGGTAGGCATATTTTCCCACTGGGAAGATACCCACCAGTCCAGTTCGTTCAGCACGATATTTGACAAGAGCGGTGAAAGTATGCCGCCTTGCGGCGTTCCCTTTGTCGGGTAAACTCTCTTGCCGTCGGGGAGAACAATAGGTGCTTTCAACATCTGCTTGATAATGCACAGCAGCTTTTTATCCCGGATACCCAGTTCCCACATTTGTCTTATCAGCTTTCCATGCTGTACGTTGTCAAAGAAGCCGTGTATATCCAGGTCGACCGCATAGTGTAAATGCTGTATCTGCATGAGCCGGCAGCACTGTGCGATAGCGTGTTCCGTTGAGCGATTTGGGCGAAAGCCGTTGGAACGATCATGGAATTTTGCTTCACATATGGGCTCCAGCACTTGCAGAATACATTGCTGTACGATACGGTCAACGATTGTGGGAATACCCAACGGTCTTGTTTTCCCGTTGGGTTTTGGGATTTCTACCCGTCTTACTGGACGGGGATTGTACCAACTGAATTGTTTTTGGATAAGCCGGACGAACTTCTCCTCCTCCATAGAAGCCAAATGTTTAATCGTCCTCTTGTCCACGCCGGGAGTACCACTTCCTTTATTTCCCTTGATTGTCCGATATGCCAGCTTGATATTTTCCTCGTTTGCCATTAGGCTGATAAGGTTATAAAAGGTCCTTCCTTTCAAGCTGTCGGCATACAGACGGTCAAAGGTACTTTGCAGGTCGTAATACTCCGTATAGCGGATTTTACTTTGCTTTTGTTTGTGTGTTTGCTGCTCCGAAGTCAACACAGGCATCCGCTCCTTTCGGGTTGGATTTTCTTTGTCATACTCGAAGCTGTGTTTGTTGTGTTTTCAGTATTCTTAATTCATTTCCGACTTGGGGCCGTCCCTCCGCAGACTTGTTATTCCTGCTTCATCGGTACCATGCCCCTACTCTCACTGGGATTAAGTACGGTTATACCGGTTTTATTCGGCTTTCCCGTCCAACGGCCTGCAACGGCTTGTTTCATACGTTCCCAGCTTTCCACGTTCCGACAATCCTATCATGAGATACTTTTAGGTGCTTCCTCTAAGCCTGTGCCCGGTTCCAAAAGAACCTTGCCGCCTGTAACAGCACGTGGAGTTTCATAACAACCAATCTTACTAATCCACGGACACGCCATATCAATGGCCGTATGCCTTTCGACACACTCGCAACGTTTAGACTCGTACATTCGGAAGTAGTCAGTGCGGTCGGTCGCACATTCTCACCATGAGTATCTGACACCCGGCATATAGGTGACGCCGCCCACCTCTGGGCGGGTTTCGTGCGGATCGCTCCGTTTACGGTCACTCTCTGCCGACTTCACCGAGCTTTTGACCATGAAGCAGTTGCATACTTCAGAGCCAATCGGAGTATCAGTGTGGGCGTTTCCGGGCGTTACCCCTTCATTCCACCCATCGGATTGTCAGTTCTCCTAAGATTTCGGGCTGTCAGCCCTTCGACTTAGTGCCTAACCTTTTCAGTTAGGAACGTGTCGCACGATTGTCGTTCCCGTACCCCTCCATCAAGTTGATAACGCCCCAAATGCCCAAACCAGCGCCCAGGGCAACCACCAAAGTCTGAAGAACACCAACCGCAGAATTAAAAAATGCCATAAAAAAGTACCTCCAAAATTTTTTTATTTGAAGGCACGTTATCCTCGTGTTCAAGAAATGCTGCCTTTAAGCGGGTGCAGCGTCCTCGCCGGACAGATCAATGTCAAAGGCTTCAAACTTCTCGCCCGGTTTCAGTTTGAGCTTAGTGGAAAGAAAACGCTCTATGTTAAAGGCGTTTTTCTTATCAAAATCGGATAGGTATTTGTAGTTCGGGTGTTTGGTGATGTCGTATTTATCCGACATAAACGGCCTTACACCCCGAAGCTGGAGGATGCACTTGGAACCGTCAAGGACGGCCAGCTCATCCACAGAGGCCAGCTCCTTACCCAGCTTTTGAAAGTTTTGCCCGTGGCTTTCCTGCGTACCCTTGGTGACGCTGGTGTTATACATATCAATGGTTTCTTTCCCCAGCGCGGCGCTCAGTTCCTTTAATGTCGTAGGCTCCGAGCCGCCCAGGAAGATCCGGGCATCCATGTTGCCAATAATCGTGTCGCAGTTGTCTTTGTAGAGGGCCTTGAGCTGGCTCTGGGCCTGCAAGACCAGACAACAGGAAATCTCGCGTGACCGGATGGTTGCCACCAGCTTTTCCAGCTTTGGAATCTGACCGATGTTTGCCGCCTCGTCAATCAGGCAGCGCACATGAACCGGCAACCGGCCACCATACACATCATCCGCCTTTTCGCACAACAGGTTGAAAAGCTGTGTGTAGGCCATCGAGATCAAAAAGTTAAAGGTATCATCCGTATCGGACATAATGAGGAACAATGCTGTTTTCTGATCGCCCAGGGTATCCAGTTCCAGCTCATCATAGGCTGTTACCTCCCGAAGCTCCGCAATGTCAAACGGAGCCAGACGAGCGCCGCAGCTCACAAGGATCGACTTAGCTGTTTTGCCAGCCGCAAGGCGATATTTGGCATATTGACGGACAGCGAAGTGATGCGGCTCCCGCTGGGCCAGTTCCTCAAACATCAGATCAACAGGGTTCTTAAATTCCTCATCGTCCTCGCGTACTTCCATCGCGTTGATAAACTCAATGAGGGTGGAGAAGTTCTGTTCCTCCACAGGGGCCTCATAGTGGATGTAACCGATCAAGGCGCAGTACAGAAGCGTCTCCGCTTTCAGCCAGAAATCGTCCCCGCCCTTACCTTCGCCTTTGGTATTGGCGATCAGGGTGGTGACGAGCTTCAGGATGTCTTTTTCGCTGTGAATGTACGCGAAAGGATTGTAGTGGAGCGACTTCTTGAAGTTAATAGTGTTCAGTATCTTGATGCGGTAGCCATTGCGCTGCAAGAGCTTCCCACATTCAATGACGATGCTCCCTTTCGGATCAGTGACCACGAATGAAGTCGGGTACGCCTTGGAAGTGCATTGCATCAGGTTCGGTTTCAGCCAGAAGCGGGTTTTCTGATTGTGATTACCGGATGGCTTTTTATCCATCCCTCCGGGGCTTTCGCCCATTCTCAGCGGTGTGTCAGTTCACACCCGGCATAGCATACCTATTTGCCCTGTCTGTATGACAGGCCAACCGGCAGCGCGGACTCTTGGGCCGGTTATATTCTGCAAAAGCAGTTTCACGACCTATGCGTTGCGTGTGACCGTCCTGTTAAAAACGGCCTTCCACTCGGATCAGGACTGCACCTCCTTTCCCGTTTTCTTCCGCGCTCATATTCTCAATCTACCTGTTGGCTTCGATTGAGACGGCAGCTCCGAGCCGATATGCAGTTACAGGCATCGGAGAAATCTACCACTACCGCTTCCGCCGATAATCAGCACATTCTTATTGCGGGCGTATTTGGGACTTTTGGGACGGTTGCTCATCATCAGGCTTTCCGTCTGCGTCAGGATGATGTTGTTCTCAAATACCGGATCAACAAAGGGCTGGATGTCTTTTGGGCCGCCCCACCGGGCAGAACCGTACTCCACATCCTTCCGGTATTTTTTGGCGTTCTTGCCCTTCATATAGACGGCCAGCCGCAAGGCAGCGCCGCAGAGCAGGCCCACCAATAAATCCTGGGGATAGAAGCTGGGGAACGGAGACGCAAACGCAGCAGCAAAGCCATCCCCAATATGGAGCAGCTTTGCCGACAGGTCGGCCCCAGCCGCAAGGCGGTACGCCTGCCCCAACTTGGAAGCATACAGGCCGATGAGCAGATACGGCAGATTGAGAATAACCAGCTTTTTGATATTTACCTGCTTCATCGTTCCAGCTCCTTCCGTCTTGTCCTGTCCGTCACGGCATTTTTCACCAGAGCTTTGAATTTCTCCAGCTTACCCAGCACAGACTCACGCCGCTCGGCCTTTTTTACCTTAACGGCGGTGAATTTCTGAAAGGCGGCGCTCATGTTTGCCTCATTGGGCGCTTTGAAGAAGATCTGGTAATGGCCCTTTTCCGTCTTAAACACGGTATAGCGGACACCATGCTCCCTTGCGATACGGTCAAAATCCCGCAGGCTCTTATCCTGCACATCGACCTGGCGCATATCGCCATGCTCCTTTTGCAGCTCCTCCATGCTGATCTTGCCGAAGGACTTTACATCAGGGCTGTCCCGGCTGGCTTGCAGCTTCTTTTCCTTGCGGTGGGCCAGATATTTGCTAAGAGCAGCCTTTAAGACGCGCCCGGTAAACTTGGTTGTATTGATTCCCAGGGTGAGCGTCCTGTTTTCAACTTCTTCCTGCATTTCTCATCACTCCTTTCTGTCAGATTTGCAGGGCGGCGGTATTTCTAAGGCGGAACCACCAGCCGCCGAAGAAGATATTTCAGCATCGGGGCCTCCTTTACCGTACACGGTCTTTGTGGTCATAAAACAAATCTCCACAGATAACCTTTGCATGGTTCAAAATCTTGATATAGCCCTTTTCTTGGTTTTCCAGCGCCCTTTGATACCCCAGATCAGATAAAAACAGGCGCATTCTGTCACCCCTGAAGCCAACCGGCGAATCGTGGGACAGCACATCACAGATAATCATGTGGCGGGTATTCTCGTCAAAGCGCATCAAATCCATGTAGTCATGGCCTTTGTAGTTCTGCGCCCCGGCCTGAATCCGCTTTTCTTCTATCAGCTCGCCAATCGTTTTACCCATGCTGTTTTCCTCCTTCCTCGCGGCCCTGGCCTCTGACTGTGAGAATCCCGTCCAGGGTAGTGGTGGTGATCCGCAGCCGCTCCGCAATGGCTATATCGTTCTTCACATCCTCGTCCACGGCGTTTCCGCAGACAACCAGCACATGAGAACGGCGGAGAAAGTCGCGGGCCATGTCGATGCCGTCTTTATGTTCCTGGGGGATTTTATCGTTCAGGAACAGGGGCAGAAACAACAGCGGGCAGACCGGCGAAAAACCGGCATCATAGAGCGCCCGACAGTAATGGGCGGCAGTTTCGGTGTTTTCAAATTCGTTATCGCCCCAGGAGGCGGTAATGTATGCTAAAGGTCGTTTCATAGACAAAATCCTTTCTCCCGGTATCCGGGCATGAAAAAAGCAGCCCATTATGAGCCGCCGTACATATCGTGATTCACCAGCGCGGTGTAATAGTTCCCAATGGTCGTAGGAGCATTGAACAGCGCCGCCAGAAGGTATTGCTTGATGTTGCGAATCTTGGTCGTATTCTGCTTCATACAGTCCATGACAAAGCGGATATGCTCACTGTTCAGCTTCAAAAGCCGTGACTTCACAACCTCATGGGGAAAGTCGCTGCCAGCCACCCGTGTATATTTCCGTCTGGCACAGACCGTTTCTACCATGATCTCAACAATCTCATCCAGATCATCCGAATAGGGGCCATATTCCCGCTTTAGAAACTCATACTCGATATTTTCCAGAATCAAAGCCCGATAACTTTCTATTTCGCTCATGGGCGTCGCTTCCCTTCGTTTCGCTTCCGGCGGGCTTCCCGCCGCATCTCCACGGAAAGGAATCGAATCGGTACTTGATCCATGAGTAATTGATTTTTGAGTATTAGATTCTTTAGTATTTAATTCTGCGGGCATTTCCAGATATGGCGTACCCATATCCGGGAAAACCACATCCGGGTTTTCCGTATCTGGTGAATCCGTATCTGGCGGTGGCGTATCTGGTGCGGCGTCCTCCTTGGGATGGGGCTGCTCGTAAATGATGTACTCCGTATCGGTAATACGGCCATTCGCGCCGCGAAGCTGCTTGCGGTCAATATAACCAGCGGTTTCCAGCTCTTTCAGAGCGGAGCCGATAGCGTCCACGCCCTCTTTGCAGATGGCGGCAAGGCCCCTGGTGGTATAGTTCCATTCATCCGGGAGGGACAGGATCATAGATAACAGGCCCTTGGATTTCAGGGTCAGATTTTTGTCCTTCAGGTGATAATTTGACATAACGGTGTAATCGCGTGTCCGTTGTACGCGATAGACAGCCATTGACTTCACTCCTTCCTTTTGCCGGTGGGCATGAAAAAACCGCAGCTATCTCAAAACTGCGGGTACTCAATGTTTCTTACGTCTTTTTCTGTCATACAGAATATGGCCCTCAACAATATGGGCATATCGCTTAATGCGGATTTCCTGGCGGTTCTGGCTTTCCAATGCCTTTTGATAGTCTGCTTCATTCAGAAACAGGCGCATCTCATCACCAGGACTGCCGTAGGGATTTCTCCGCTTGCGGACAACAAATTCAATCATCCAGCGGGTACTGTCCTGGAATCGCTGCACAGCCAGAATATCATGGCCCTTTAATTCCCTGATGGGAGGGGTATCATTCATAGCAGCTCCTTTCTCAGCGTTCATGCTGTTGCTGGCGTTTGCGCTGCCATTGCTCCAGCAGCTTGATGATGGTTTCCTCCATCTTCTTGGGCGTATAGCTCCGGGGAAAATACTTTCGGAGCGTATCAGAGGTAAACGTCACCTTATCCAGATCACCTTTCTTTTCCTCCGACATAATTTTGAGGATTTCATCCTCCGTCAGCTTACCAATCTGGCTCAACTTTTTCATGCGCTGTGCCTGGGAAAGAGAAGGAGTAGCCTGCTCATAGTCCATCGTCTCAACAAGTTGGGCCTGTTCCTCTTTGGTCAGAAAAGACAGCTCATAGGCCGGGTTAAACGCGATTTTCTTTTCATCGACCATATCCAGCAGAGGCGGAATAAGCTCGGTCAAATGGATATAGCGTGTTACCTGAACACCGCTTCTTTCCCCGGCATCCCTTGCCACTCTGTCACGGGCGCTTAACTTTGGTTCAACTTGAACAGAAGTTAAATCTGTTCTTGCGCCCTGATGCTTGATGGCTTCCAACTTCATCTTGTAGGCATAAGCCCTCTCACTTGGAAGCAGGCCCTCGCGCTGAAGGTTGCTGTCCACCATGATGATCGTAGCGGCATCATCATCCAGACTGCGGACGATAACCGGTATTGTCTCTTTCTCGGCCAGCTCACTGGCCCGGTGGCGGCGGTGTCCGGCGATAATCTCATAACCGCCCTCTGGACTGGGGCGGGCAATCACGGGAACCAGAACGCCATACTGCCGGATGCTGTCCGCTGTCTCCATCATGGCATCATCATCTTTCACCTTAAAGGGATGATTCTTGAATGGGTGCAGCTCCGCCAGCGGAATCTCAATAACTTTCTCGCCGCCTGTGTCAGCGCGGCTTTTCTTGGGAGCGGCTTTGCTTTCCGGCATAGTCTAATCACCTCCTGATTTTGGGCATAAAAAATAGGCACTCATTTCTGAATGCCTATCCCAAAGTTTCATATTCACTTTTGACCGTTTCCACGGTATAATGCGCTTAGACGATTGCAAGATTATCGTGAAGCAGGAATGGCAGGAACCTAAAATACATCACAACAGTTCTGGTATGCCATATACAAAAATCAATCTGTACTCCCTGTTTTGCCCTTAATTTTTCCCTCACCAGCCTCCGCAGAAGCGGTTGTGAGGCTATAAAGTGGGGCAATCCCTGATGACACGATAACTTGCATAAATCCTTGATATTTCGGGCTTTTTTCGAGGTCGTGACGGTAGGTTACGGGGATGAACGAAGTCCTACAAAATCACTGGATTTGAATTACAATTTATCATTCTTTTTATAGCACAAATTTGCGCATTTTTAAATACAAAAAAACCTCGACAGCGAAATTGTTTCCGACTGCCAAGGGCAAATTTCATTAAAAACCACCTTTGTCTTGGTAGACAAAAGTGGTTTTTGATATGGTTGCGGAGGCAGGATTTGAACCTACGACCTTCGGGTTATGAGCCCGACGAGCTACCGGACTGCTCCACTCCGCGATATGCTCAATTTCTGAGTGCTTATTAATTATATCACCTTTTCTTTCGATTGTCAATAGATTTTCGTAAAAAATTTGATATTTTTTAATTACTAATTTCGACAATGTTTTTTTGACATAATGTACAAAAATTTTGTCTGATGTTACAAAATTTATTATTTGTCTTGACAAATAAAATATAGAGATATATAATATAATTGTTTAACAAAGCAAAGCATAAAAGCATAAAAGGTTTAAAGTGCTGAACTTTGCTTTTGATTTATAACGAGGGTAGCCTTCGTTAAATTTGTCTGGAGGATATTATAATGATAATGTGGGTAGTGTTGGTGGCATATCTTGTCATCATGATCGGAATCGGCGTTTATTGCAGAAAGAAAACGTCAAATGTTAATGACTTTGTTCTTGGCGGAAGAAATATAGGCGGTTGGTTTACTGCTTTTGCTTATGGAACTTCCTATTTCTCTGCTGTTGTTTTTATAGGATATGCCGGACAGTTTGGATGGCTCTATGGTGTATCGGCAACATGGATCGGTATAGGAAATGCATTGATTGGTTCATTGCTTGCATGGATCGTTCTGGGAAGAAGAACAAGAATTATG
>OHYG01000069.1_pt1 | contig 54118 bp, 42 predicted proteins | sample 1580221 | NCBI WGS metagenome assembly OHYG01 (sample SAMEA3882521, study PRJEB24775) | human gut metagenome | biome: human-associated habitat; feature: intestine environment; material: feces | place: Netherlands | collected 2009/2010 | reverse complement strand
GGCGAGGTTGCTTTATCCATATCAGGAACCAGCAAGGTGGGAGATCTCGGCAAGACCATTGAAGCTGACCCGAATGCAGTGGAATTTGATCCTAATGAACTGGATAAGGGTAAACTCGAGGACATAATTGACAAGTGGGATAAGGAATTTGCTCTTTCATCTTTTAGAGGAAATATAGTTGAGAACGGACTTCTGGGGGATTCTGATTCTACGTCTTCTGATGATTATGAGGAAGATACAGCAGACGAAGATACTGGCGATGAGGATTTTGATGATACGGAATATCAGGGGATAGCCATGAAGACATCATCCGGTTATACCATTGATATCAAGGAGCCGGGCGATTATTCAAGATCGTATGCCAACGAATATACAATAGATCTGTATAATTATGATGCAGATCCGTCGGATATTTATTATAGCTGGGACACATACAGCAGTATTGAGGACGACATGAAGACAGATTTCGATTCAAGGGTTGATACATATGGCAGTGACAGCGTTAAGGTAATCGATACTGGATCTGTCGAGCTTGCAAATGGCAAGACTGCCCAGTACCAGATCACATCAATAGCAATGTATGGAAGCATGATATACTATTATGATTTCTATGTTAATCTTGAAGGCGATGAGTACTATACAGTAACTGTAACAAGCTGGAAGAGTGCAGATCTTCTTCAGGATATAGTTGATAAGTTCATGTCGGATGACGTGGTGGTTATAAGCAAATAGGCAGTGACCGGGGGTTGAAAACATATATAAAAAGAAAGCACCAAGTGTCGAAGGCACATTTAGAATGGCGATACCAAACAGGAAGATTTTAATGGGCTGATGTTCAATGAAAAGGAGAGAGAAGATGAAGACAGTTAATGTAAAGAATGTAAGCATAGGCTCAGGAATGACAAAGGTATGTGTTCCTATGGTGGCGGCTACAGATTATGATGTAAATGCACAGATCCGTACAATAAAGAAATCCAAAACAGATATTATGGAGTTCCGTGCAGATTGTTATGATAACTGTTTTGATTATGCTTCTCTTGATAAGGTTCTTGAAAAGCTTGCTAAGGAATTTACAGAGATACCTATCGTGTTCACCTTCAGAACAAAGGGTGAGGGTGGCAGCATGGAGGCTACAATATCCATGTATAAGGAGCTTCTTAAACATGTCATTGATACAGGCTGCATAGATCTTCTGGACGTGGAATATTTCGCTGACATGGAATTTGTTCCTGAGATAATCGAATATGCCCACGCAAATAATGTTTATGTGGTTGTGTCAAATCATGATTTCAAGACCACGATCCCTATGGAACGTATAGTTGACAGATTTAAGGATATGATAAATACCGGAGCTGACATAGCAAAGATTGCCATGATGCCTGAGGATGGAAGCCAGGTTGTTGACATGATGCAGGCTGCCAAGGAGCTTCAGGAGTGTGGAAATGAAACTCCCCTCATAGTAATATCCATGGGAGCTCTTGGCGTTGAAACAAGAACTGCCGGGGAAATGTACGGAAATGCGGTATCATTCGCCACAGCGGGAATACCTTCCGCACCGGGGCAGATCGACGTGGAGGCATTAAGGAGCCAGCTTGAGATGATACATCATATTATCTGTGGACGGTAAACGCTACAGGCTGCATTACTGTTTATACACGGGACGTAAGATCAGGGCTATATAGTCTTAGTAACACGCATTCGCTATGGTTACTGCAGACTATATAGCCCTTTTGATCTTGCAATTACTAAGGGATGTTCCATGGTTGAAGTGCGGGGGCATTTAATATATAATTTTCAGTGGAGAAAAATGTAAAAGACATATTATCTTGCAGATAACACAGAAAATAAAATTCTATATGTGTGAGTGTGTCGGGATGTCAGATACGAATTATGAATATTAAAGGAAGTGGCGAAGTGGCGTCAAGGATACATATTAGAGATAAATACAAGGGAATATTGTTTATTATACTGGCGGGATTTTTCTTTTCACTCATGACCTTTTTTGTAAGGCTGTCAGGGGATCTTCCTACCATGCAGAAGGCATTCTTCAGGAATGCGGTGGCTGCGGTTGTGGCGGTTATCCTGCTTTTGCAGACGGAGGAGAAGTTCAAGATAAAGAAGACCAGCTGGCCGGGTATCGCCGCCAGAAGCATATGCGGAACCATAGGACTTATCTGTAATTTCTATGCAGTAGACAAGCTTAATATTGCCGATGCAAATATTTTAAACAAGCTGTCACCATTTTTTGCTATCATTGCGTCCTATTTTGTTCTTAAGGAAAAGGCAAATAAATTCGAGTGGGGCACTGTGGTATTGGCATTTGTCGGTGCATTGTTTGTGGTGAAGCCTTCATTTCACATGGATTTCCTGTATGCCATGGTAGGTGTGGCAGGCGGTCTTGGAGCAGGTATCGCATATACATTTGTAAGGAAGCTTGGAAAGCAGGGAGAACGTGGACCGGTGATAGTCATGTGTTTTTCGGTATTTTCATGTATTGTCACTCTGCCCTTTATTATTTTTGATCATAAGCCAATGACGGTCATGCAGATTGTATATCTGATTTGTGCAGGTATGGCTGCCGCCGGCGGACAGTTCAGCATAACTGCGGCCTACAAGCAGGCACCGGCTAAGGAGATCTCGGTATTTGACTACAGCCAGGTGATATTTGCAGCGTTGCTTGGATTTATATTCCTTGATCAGATACCGGATGTGTACAGCGTCATAGGTTATGTCATCATCATAGGAAGTGCCCTGGCGAAGTGGGCTTACAACCTTGAGCAGGATAAAAAAAGTGCTGCATAGCAAGTATGGTTTAAATGAATGGGGTTTAAATAAACATGGCTTGGTTGTTTGCAGTTTGATTGCTTGCAGTTTGATTGTTTGTGGCTTTATTGTTAAAGATGATAATTGAAGATAATTCAAAAGAAAAATATGATTGCCGGGAGGAGATTTATATGTTTAAGATAGGTTTTTTAGGAGCGGGAACTATCGCGTCAAAGGTTGCGGAAACTATTATGAAGCTTGAGGATTTTCAGGTGTATGCGGTTGCCTCAAGAAGTGAAGAGCGTGCAGGAGAATTTGCAAAGAAATATCATGCAGTGAAGATATATACCGATTATGTGGAATTGGCTTCCGACCCGGATGTGGATCTGATATACATATCCACACCTCACTCTCACCATGCGGAGCACGCTAAGCTCTGTATAAACGGAGGCAAGCCGTGTCTGGTGGAGAAGGCATTTTCATATAACAGAGCCACTGCGAAGGAGGTTCTTGATCTTGCCCGGGAGAAGAAGGTGTTCTGCGGTGAAGCCCTGTGGTCAAGATACAACCCTTCATGGCTGCTCATAAAGCAGCTTATAGACCAGAGGTTCCTGGGCAAATTAACAAATATAACTGTAAATATCGGGTACGACATAAAGAAAAACGAGAGGATAGTGGAGCCTGAGCTTGCAGGTGGTGCACTTCTTGATATAGGTATATATCCGCTGTCATTTGCCGGGTATATATGTGGTGAAAATGTTCCGCAGATAGTTTCGGCAGCAGGAAAATTCGCGACAGGAGTGGACGCTTTTGATACTATGATCTGCATGTTTAAGAATGGTGTGTCTGCCTATGCTACGGCAACTACGATGTACGGCACAGACCGCACTGCTACGCTGTTTTGCGAGTCGGGATATATAAAGGTGACGGAGTTCACCTGCCCGGTGGCGATAGATGTGTACAGCAAGGATAACGAGCTGGTGCAGCATTTTGACGCGGCACCGAACCAGATATCCGGCTATGAGTACGAGTTTAAGAGTGCCCAAGCTGCCATAGAGCATGGCTATATTGAGCCGGTTGAAATGCCTCACAAAGATACCCTTGAGCTTATGACTACCATGGATAAGCTTAGGGCAGCGTGGGGAATAAAGTATCCCATGGAGTAAGCTGCTGTAAATTGGAGAGGATGAACATATGTAATGGTATGCCGTATTTGGATGTGAATGATGAAATGAAAGTGTTAAATGCCCCATGAAAACAGGCTGTTGTTTAGTTGCGAAGGGATAGTTATGAAGGAATACATAAATGAAGCATTAAAACAGTATACAGAAAATGGCAAATATCCGTGGCATATGCCGGGGCACAAAAGGAAGTCCATAGGTGATGATTTCTTCGACAACATGATGAGGAGGGACTTCACTGAGGCGAGAGGGCTTGATGACATGCACGATCCTGAGCTGTTCATGAAGGAGACCCTAAGGGAGTTGACGGAGCTTTATGGCACGAAGGCAACATACATGATGGTAAATGGTTCCACCGGAGGTGTTCTTGCCGCCATATATGCCTGTACGAATTACGGGGATCATATAATAGTAGCAAGGAATTGCCACAAATCAGTATATAACGCCATTACCATCAACGGACTTATACCTCATTATATAGTTTCTGATGTGGAAAGCCATGGCATATGCATGGCTGTAGATCCTGAGGCTGTTAAGGCGGAGGTGTTCGGACTGCTCAAAGCAGGTATTGTCCCTAAGGCAGTGGTGATAACCTCACCTACATATGAGGGAATTATTTCAGATATTTCCGCCATAAAAGCAGCCATAAAGTCGGTTTGTGGACTGATGATGAAAACAATTCCGCCAAATTCGGAAAATGATAGTGAAGTTCCGGACATTCCTTTGATCGTTGATGGAGCCCATGGGGCACATCTTCCGTTCTATAATAGGTTCTGTAACAGGATTGATGAGTCAGACAGAGATAAAGAGGATGTATGTACTGATGTGGTTTCTGGAGATAAATTAGATGTGGCTGGCAGAAATCAAGCGGATATATATATTGAAAGTACTCACAAGACACTGCCGGCACTTACACAGACCGGACTCATCCATGTAAATAATGAAAAATATGTGGATAGGCTGGAGAAATATCTTAAGATATTCCAGAGCTCATCACCGTCATACTTATTTGTCCAGAGCATAGAAAAGGCGGTGGGCTATGCACTTTGTAATCTGCAGATATGGGTACAGTACAGGGAGAATATCAAAGGGTTCCGGAATAAAATGTCAGGGCTTAAGAACCTGAAATTGTTTGAACCATTTGAAGGGATTTATGATGACACCAGACTGGTTATCTTCACAGACATGGGTGGCAGGAAGCTTGAGCAGATACTTGATGACAGATATGGACTTGTGGTGGAGATGGCAGCAGGCTCATATGTGATACTTATAACTTCGGTTATGGATGAAGAGAAGGATTTCGATAGATTATTTGCTGCGTTAAAGGAAATTGACCATGAAGAAAAGCCCGCAGGGGATGAGGAAAAACCTGAGAGAAATAAAGTAAGAGGCAAACTTTCTGTTCCTGATATGAAGTGGTCACCTTCTGAGGCGGAGAAATCTGCAGATAATGCAGAGCTTGTAAGGCTTTCGGAGGCAGCGGGAATGATTGCCATGGAATATGTATTCGCTTATCCGCCGGGGATACCTGTGGTGGTGCCGGGAGAGGTGATATGTGAGGATGTAATATCCCGGATACAGGAAATGGTTGATGCAGGGTTAAATATGACCGGAGTACATTTAGCCGGGAAAGAGCCGGAGATATACCTTAAATGTGTAAAGTAAAGCCGGTAAAGGCATATTGGACGCTTAATAGGTTAATACTTATGTTGTCAGGTGCTGCGTGAAATGCAATGCATTTTAATGTTCACTATTATTGACTACAATCACGATAATGTATATAATAGTAAACATTAAAATGATAGAGGATGATATGAATGAAGAAAGCAGTTTATAATATATTACCCGCAACAGAAGATATATTGAGGACAATGGGGGAGCAGATAAAACTGGCGAGGCTGAGACGGGATCTGTCCGCAGAGCTTGTGGCAGAGCGTGCGGGTATCAGCAGAACTTCATTATGGAAGGTTGAGTCGGGAAGCCCGGCAGTTGCAATCGGAATTTATGCCGCGGTTTTACATGCTCTGGGAGGTATGGACTCAGAATTACTTCTTGTGGCTAAGGATGACGAAATGGGAAGACAAATGCAGGATCTTAAGCTTATGACCAGAAAGCGTGCAACAAGGAGGAAAGATTAATGGCGATAGATGAAAAAATCATTTATGTATATGATGATTTTTCAGAAGATGATCCTGTTTTGATTGGAAAATTGTACGTTGGTGTCATAAAGGGTGGAGAAACTTATTCTTTTGAATATGACGCAGAATGGCTTGCTAAAAATAAAATGGGAACCAGTCTTGATCCACAGTTGCAACCGTTTGTGGGACGGCAATTTCCAATGGACAGGAAGATATTTGGAGTGTTTGCAGATGCTTCACCTGATAGGTGGGGACGTGTGCTTATGAATAAAAGGGAGCGTCTTATTGCGGGAAAAGAAGGAAGAAAGCCAAGAAAGCTGTATGACAGTGATTTTCTGCTTGGTGTGTATGATGAGACAAGAATGGGAGGAATTCGTTTTAAGCTCGATCCGGCTGGACCATTTCTCTCTGATGATAAAGAAAATTCAACACCACCCTGGGCACAGCTTAGAACATTGGAAGAAGCTTCAAGGAATTATGAAAATGACGAAAGTGGAATTGCAGACCAGTGGATCAACCAGCTGATAAAGCCGGGATCTTCTTTGGGCGGAGCCAGACCGAAGGCAACAGTTGTAGATGTTAAAGGTGGACTTTGGATAGCGAAGTTTCCATCGAAGAATGACGAAAGTGACACCGGAGCATGGGAAAAAGTGGTTCATGATCTGGCAGATTTATGTGGGTTGAATGTGCCGGAAGCCAAATTAGAAAAGTTCTCAAAACTAGGAAGTACATTTCTTGTAAGGCGTTTTGACAGGGATGGCAATAGGAGAATACATTTTGCCTCTGCGATGACATTGCTCGGGAAAACAGATGGTGCGTCTGCAGAGGATGGAACGAGTTATCTTGATATTGCTTCATTCATTAAGGCACATGGAGCAAACCCTAAGGCGGATTTATTGGAACTGTGGAAAAGGATAGTATTTAATATGGCTGTTACCAATACTGACGACCACCTTAGAAACCATGCATTTATATTTTCAAAAAATGGGTGGAAGCTATCTCCTCTGTATGATGTAAATCCTGTTCCGTATGGAGACGAGTTGTCGCTTCTGGTAGATGATAATGACAATAGTATTTCTGCTCAGTTGGCTATTAATACAGCCGACCGCTTTGGTATTTCAAAAGATAATGCTGAGAAGCTGGCGGCGGAGATCATGACCACAGTCAGGGATAATTGGGAGAGACTGGCGAGGGAATATGGATTGTCCCGCGGACAGATAGAATATATGCGACCGGCATTTGATGAGTGCTATCATTAATTCCCTCTCACTTACCACTGGTATTACACAGCAATATTTGTTACAATGAAACGTAAACAATATTATGATAAGATATGGAGTGCATGTGCACATTCTAATTAGGAGAAATACACGGACATGACAGCAAAAAAGGGAATATTTATTACCATGGAGGGACCTGACGGAGCAGGCAAATCCACCCAGATAGATTTACTTAAGAAATACCTTGAAGATAAGGGATACAACATCCTCCTGACCAGAGACCCGGGGGGAAATGATATCAGTGAAGCCATAAGAGGGATCATATTAAACAAGGACTTCACAGAAATGGGATATATGACGGAGCTGTTGCTTTATGCGTCAGCCAGGGCACAGCTTGTTAAGGAAAATATCAAGCCGGCACTTGAGGCGGGAACCGCAGTGATCGCAGACCGTTTTGTGGATTCATCTGCCGTATATCAGGGCATCGGAAGAGGCCTTGGAATAGATACAGTGTACAAGGTAAATGAATTTGCACTTCAGGGGATCATGCCGGATATGACTATCCTTATGGATCTTGATGCAGAAGTGGGCCTTGCCAGAAAGAAAAATCAGGCAGAGCTTGACAGAATGGAGAGAGAAAGCGTTGATTTTCATAAGAAAGTAGTGGCCGGATACAGAGATCTGGCAGACAGATATCCGGAGAGGATACTCAAGGTGGACGCAGCTTTGCAGGTACAGGAAATTCATGATATAATAGTAGCTAATATTGAGAAGAAGCTGGGCTTAGAATAGCATACAGCGGATTTGACAGAAAAGAGGTGTGTGCCATGATAGATTTTACAGAGATAATAGGGCATGAGGACATAATCAAACATTTCAAGAAAAGTATAGAGCTGGGGCAGGTTTCCCAGACATATATCATAAATGGTGAGAACGGAAGCGGAAAGAAGACTCTTACCAGAGCCCTTGCCAAGACTCTTCAGTGCGAAGAGGGTGGCACAGAGCCTTGCAACCATTGCAAATCATGTCTTCAGAGCGAGACGGGCAATCAGCCGGATGTGGTATGGATTACCCATGATAAGCCTAATTTTATATCCGTAGACGAGATAAGAGAGCAGCTTATCAATGATATTGATATAAAGCCGTACAGCAGCAGATACAAGATATATGTTATAAATGACGCTCATCTTATGAGACCTGAGGCACAGAATGCATTACTTAAGACCATAGAGGAACCGCCGGCATATGCCATAATAATCCTTCTTACAGAGAATATGGAGAAGCTGCTTCCGACCATAGTATCAAGATGTATAGTGCTGAACATAAAGCCTGTGCGTGAGAATGACATTATGGAATATCTGGAGACAGTGTTACACCTGGACAACGAAAGAGCAAGATTTTGCATGGATTTTGCCCAGGGCAATCTGGGAAAGGCAATAAGACTTGCCAGTAGCGAGGATTATAGGGAGATAAAGGAAGACGTTGTCCGTGTAATGAGAAAGCTTAACGATATGTCTGTGGACGACGTGATATTTGCCATAAAAAATATGAACCACAATAAGCTTAAGGTTGGAGATTACATAGATCTGATGATGATGTGGTACAGGGATATCCTTATGCTCAAGGTAACAGGAAATCCAGGCAGACTTATGTTTAAGGAATATGTGGGTGATATCAAGAAGCAGTCATCACATATCTCATATGAGGGCATTGAAAATGTAATAAAAGCCATGGACAAGGCAAAGATCAGACTTGAGGCAAATGTCAACTTTGATATAGCCATGGAACTTATGCTTCTTACAATGAAGGAGAACAAATAATGAAGGAAATAATAGGTGTACGTTTCAGACCTAACGGCAAGATATATTTCTTTGACCCTGAGGATAAGAAGGTTGAGGTGTCTGATTTCGTTATAGTTGAGACCGCAAGAGGTGTAGAATACGGAAAGGTTGTACTTGGGAGAAGAGAGCTTGATGAGACTAAGTTCTCTTCAAATATCAAGCCCGTAATAAGGATCGCTACACCTGAGGATAAGGTAAAGTACGAGGAAAACAAAGAAAAGAGCAAAAAGGCATTTAACATCTGCCTTGAGAAGATCGCCAAGCATAAGCTTAACATGAAGCTTATTGAGGCAGAATATACATTTGACAATAATAAGGTCCTTTTTTACTTTACAGCAGACGGCAGGATTGACTTCCGAGAGCTGGTAAAGGATCTTGCGTCAGTATTCAAAACAAGAATAGAGCTTCGTCAGATCGGCGTCAGAGATGAGACCAAGATCGTGGGCGGAATAGGAATATGTGGAAGAGAACTTTGCTGTAACAAGCATTTGTCAGAGTTCGTGCCGGTATCTATCAAGATGGCAAAGGAGCAGAATCTGTCCTTAAATCCTACCAAGATATCAGGTGTGTGCGGAAGACTCATGTGCTGCCTTAAGCACGAGCAGGATACCTACGAGTATCTGAACGGCAAGCTTCCTAATGTGGGTGATACCGTAAGAACCATGGATGGAGTCAAGGGAGAGGTTCGCTCTGTAAATGTCCTGAGACAGAAGGTTGATGTCATAATCACTGATCAGGATGACAACAAGGAAGTAGTAACATATCCGATAGAGGAGCTTAAGTTCAAGCCTAGGAGAAAGAAGAACTCAGAGAGACTGAGCGATGCAGAGTATAAGGCTCTTGAGGCTCTTGAGGACAAGGGAGGAAAATCAAAGTTCGATGATTAATCTAAAGACCGACGAACGGATAGATGATCTGCAGTGCAACGGCTACAGGATAATACAGAACGGAAAGATGTTCTGTTTCGGAATGGATGCAGTTTTACTTGCAAATTTTGTCAGACATAAGCCTGGTGCGAGATATATTGATCTGGGAACCGGAACAGGAGTTATACCGCTCCTTCTGGCGGCCAAGGACGGATATGCTCCGGGCAGTGATGGTACAGTTACAGGTGATCCTCGTTTTATCGGTGTTGAGATTCAGAAGGAATGTGCGGAGATGGCGTCAAGAAGTGTACTTCTAAATGACGTGGCACATGTTGTCCGGATAGATAATGGAGATATAAAGGAGGTCGGCTGTAATTACAGCAAGGCCTCCTTTGACGTTGTAACATCAAATCCACCATATATAAAGGGAGATCATGGACTTGACAATCCCTATGAAGCAAAAAATATCGCAAGACATGAGGTACTGGTGACCCTTAAGGATGTTGTGGCGGCTGCGGCACATCTGCTTAAACCGGGTGGAAGCTTTTATATGGTGCATAAGCCATTCAGGCTTGCAGAGATATTTGCAGAGTTATCGGCGGCGAAGCTGGAGCCCAAGAGAATGCAGCTTGTACACCCGTATATAGACAAGGAACCTAATATGGTGCTTATAGAGGCGGTGAAAAACGGCGGTTCCATGATAAAGATCGCACCACCTATGATAGTGTATAACAGGGATGGCAGTTACACAGAGCAGCTGCTGGCCACATATGAGGGACAGGCGAAGCATTGACCGGCTTTGTAAAAATGCCTGCAGAGCAGCCTTAACTAGGAAGGCATGAAATTGATAAATATGGAGAATTAGAAGAATGAGTGGAACACTTTATCTGGTTGCTACGCCAATCGGAAATCTTGAGGACATGACCTATCGGGCAGTAAGGATACTTAATGAAGCAGACCTGATAGCTGCGGAGGATACCAGAAACAGCATAAAACTTCTTAATCATTTTGAGATAAAGACACCAATGACCAGCTACCATGAGTTCAACAAATACGACAAAGCGGCATATCTGGTGGAGAAGCTGCTTGCCGGGGAGAATATTGCGGTCATAACAGACGCAGGAACACCGGGTATATCGGATCCCGGAGAAGAGCTGGTGAGACAGAGCCTTGAGGCGGGGATCACGGTTACTTCTGTGCCGGGAGCCTGTGCATGTATCACAGCACTTATAATATCCGGGCAGAAGACGAGAAGATTTGCCTTTGAGGCATTTCTCCCTTATGACAAGAAGGAGAGGGAGAGGATACTTAAGGAGCTTCAGGACGAAACAAGGACAATGATAATATATGAGGCACCCCACAAATTAAAGAAGACCTTGGCGGATCTCTATGACGCTTTGGGTGACAGACGGATAACCTTATGCAGGGAGCTTACAAAGAAGCATGAGACCGTGGAGCCTACTACACTTGCAGAGGCAATAGACTATTACAGGGAAAATGATCCAAGGGGTGAATATGTCATAGTAGTTGAAGGCATGGATCCGGAGGCACTTGCCGAAGCAGAAAAGAAGCAGTATGACGAAATCTCTGTGGTGGAGCATGTGAAGATGTATATGGATAAGGGTATGTCCAAGAAGGAGGCCATCAAGCAGGCTGCTGTGGACAGGGGCGTGCCAAAGCGGGATGTGTATAATGAGGTCATAGATATGTAGCTGAAGTTTTTATATCTATTACAAAGATATATCGCTTACATAACGAATATATAGCCGGTAGCTAAGGCAAAAGCTCATGACGAAAAATGTTACTATTGTCTGGACTTATATATTGTTATGAAAGCTTTTATAAGTTTTTGATAAAGTATAAGAAACTTTAGCTGTACGTTTAAGACGCAGATTGAAGGGGAGTTGTATGGAGAAGAGGACAATATTGCTGGTGGAGGATGATTTCGCACTGGCTATGGGAACTGAATATGCTTTGTCTGCAGAGGGATATGAGGTAAGACATGCAGATACTATAAAGAAAGCCGGGGAGATGTTCTCTGATGACGTATCCCTTATCCTTCTTGATGTAATGTTGCCTGACGGAACCGGATATGAATTCTGTAAAAACCTTCGTGGCAGGGGTGTGAGAGTTCCCATAATATTTCTTACCGCCATGTCGGAGGAGGTCAATATAGTTCAGGGACTGGAGCTTGGGGCGGATGATTATATAGCAAAGCCCTACAGAGTTAAGGAGCTTATGTCCAGGATCGCGGCAAACCTCAGACGCTACGACATGACAAGAGAGAAAAAGCCGGCAGTTTACTATATAGGCAGACATAGATTTGCAGTGGACGAGTTCAGACTTTATCTTGGGGATGAACAGATAGAGTGCACCAAGAGTGAGCTGAGACTCCTCAAGGAGCTGGTGTCAAATGAGGGCATTGTCCTCACTAGGCGGGCACTGTTGGACAGACTGTATGATATAGACGGTGCATTTATAGATGATAATACCCTGTCGGTATACATGAAGAGACTCCGCACCAAGCTGGGAGAGGATGCAGCGTGTATAGAGACTGTCAGGGGTGTAGGCTATAGGTTTGTGAAAGGGTGAAGAGGTAATTCATGGATGAACTAGAAATATTTTTCAAGCATCTTGCCATATTAAAGGGTGCAGACTTTAAGCGGGCAAATGAAAATGATATATACAGAATAGGTGTTGTAGTTCAATTTAACCTTACATTTGAACTGGCATGGAAGGCTCTCCAGGCAGTGCTTAAACAACACGGAGTGGAGGAAGCAGAGACAGGTTCACCAAGGGAAATCCTACAGCTCGGATATAAGGTGGGATTTGTAAATGATCAGGCTGCGTGGCTGCTTATGTTAAAGAAGCGTAACGTGTCGGTTCATATATACAATGAGGATGAAATTGACGAACTGGTAATACTTATAAGGGATAGTTTTATTCCGGAATTTACTGCCCTTGAAGAGACACTAAGGGAAAAGGTGGCAGTAGAAGATACACCACAGGATTAACCATATGAAGAGTTTATACGAAAGAAAACAATACATCATCGGAAGCGGGCTTATTTCCATAAGCCTTCTTTTAGTGTGCCTGATCGTAATGCGTATAGTGATCGGATATGGATGGGGGGAAACCCTTGCGGTGATGGCCGTTATATTGGTGGGACTTGCGGCTATAGTGATATTCGGGTACAAAATGCTTGACCGTGCTTACAACGACATGGAGAAAGTATCGGGAGAAATGATAGATGTGGTTGAGGGTGATGGTGAACTGGCAGAGGAAGAGTACTGTCAGGGCACTACCGGAATACTCTACACCAATTTCTATAAGATGGTTTCCTATCTCAGAGAGAGCAAGCAGCGGGAAATGGACGAGAAAATATTCTTAAGGGACATAATCTCGGATATATCCCACCAGTTGAAGACTCCGCTGGCTTCCCTGAATGTATTTGTTGACTTGCTCCTTGATGACAAGGTTGCCGAACCTGAGAAGAGAAAGCAGATGCTTAAGGAGTCCAAGAACCAGCTTGACAGAATGGAATGGATGGTGCTGTCCCTCCTTAAGCTTGCCAGAATAGAGGCAGGGGCGATACAATTCGAGCGGACTCCGGGAAATGTGAAGCTTATATGTGATCAGGCGGCTGAAAGTGTAAGGTATCTTACAGATAAGCGGAACCAGAACGTAAATGTGATCTGTGATGATGACGCAGAATTGGTGTGCGACGGAGAATGGCTTACAGAAGCATTGATCAATCTTCTTAAAAACGCCTCGGATTACTCTCCTGAGAATACAAGTATAACTATTGAAGTGGAAAACAACGATCTTTTTACCAGAATACATGTTAAGGATCAGGGCATGGGTATTCCTGAGAAGGAGCTTGCAAATGTCTTTAAGCGTTTTTATCGTGTACATAAAGAAGTAAATCCAAACAGCGTAGGAATAGGGCTGTCCCTTACCAAATCTATAGTAGAGGGTATGGGTGGCAGCATATCCGTACGGAGTGTGGAAGGAGAGTATACCTGCTTCGCCCTGACATTTGTACGGTAAGATATATATATGGAATAAATATGTTGCGGATTATGAACATTTGACTTAATCATAGCAAAGAAAGACACACATCATGACAAATAAAACATTATCACAAAATAACAGCCAACAGAAACAAAATATAGAAGAGAAAATGCAGAAGACAGTAGTCGTATGGCTTGGGGCGTTGGTGTGCTGCCTGCTGTGGGGAAGTGCATTTCCCTGTATAAAGCTTGGATATGGATTCTCAGAAATAGCCGCAGGTGACACCGCGTCACAGATATTATATGCAGGCATGAGATTTACCCTGGCTGGGGTTGCTGCCATAACCATAGGCAGCATAATGAAGAGAAAGTTCATATACCCTCAGGCAGAGGCTGTTCCTAAGGTGCTCAGCCTTTCCTTGTTTCAGACTGTGTTACAGTATATGTTCTTCTACATAGGACTTGCTCATACTACCGGTGTAAAAGCATCCATAATAGAGGGAATGAACGTGTTTGTTGTGGTATTCGTATCGGGAGTGCTGCTTAAGATGGAGCATGTAGGAGCAGGGAAGATCATTGGATGTATCATAGGATTTGCCGGGGTAGTACTGGTAAATATAACAGGCTCGGGAATAGATATGAACATGCACTTAAACGGAGAGGGCTTCATATTGCTGTCCACAGTAGCATATGCATTTTCATCCGTGCTGTTAAAACGCTACTCAAAGAAATATGATCCGGTAATGTTAAGCGGATATCAGTTCATCATAGGTGGAGTGATAATGACCGCCGCCGGGCTTATCCTTGGAGGGCACATTAAGCTTGCTGGTGCAGCTTCCGTGGCTATGCTTATTTATCTTGCTCTTGTATCGGCTGTTGCCTATTCTCTGTGGGGGATTCTGCTTAAGTATAATCCCGTATCTAAGGTGTCGGTATTCGGGTTTATGAATCCGGTCTTCGGGGTGCTGCTGTCGGCAGTTCTTTTAAGGGAAGACAGCTCCCTCGGTATCAACGCTATCATTGCACTTGTGCTTGTATGTGCAGGGATATATATAGTAAATAAAGCACCGGGCAAAAAGTTAAGGAAAATAAGATCAGACAAATAAAAATCAGGCAAATAAAAACCGGGGAAGTCTAAAACCCCGGTTTTTATAAATATCAATATTTGTTCAGCTTTGCAGGAGGGTGCATACGCTTCTTCGCGTCAAGTACAGGAATTACTAATGCCACTTCGAATAAATCCTTTTCACTAAACTGGAATACACCATGATTTGCCTCTACGATATTCAGCATAGTCAGGGCTATATAGACAATCACAAAGAAGGATACACCTCCGAACTCCAGAATATTCCTTAAATAATCTTATATGACACCAGCTACAAGTTCACCGGTTTCACTGCACGATTTAAGTAATGCTTCAGTAACCTATAACATATTAAAACAAAAAGGGCGCCGTTACTATTGCGATAGTAACGGCATTCTTGAACGGTCGATTAACGAAATAACAAGTTTATATATCTGACTGATTAATGATAGTTGTTTTTCTTTTGTGAAAGTGACAAATGACACATGGACAAGGAAAGTACACCATCACTTTGTGAGTCGTACCATTGGATGTGTCAAGTATTGCATGAAAACTTGACATGCAACGTCAGCTTTTTGTCGCTGTGCAGCCCCCCTTATCTTACAATTTTGTAAGAATAAATCTGCTTCCGGGTCACGGAGCCGTAAGATTAAGAGGGTAAACTCCAATGTATAAAGTTCAAGTAGTTTATATTGATTAAGAAAGTGTCCAATGACATACAAAAAGAGAAAAGCACACCATCACTTCGTGAGCCGTGCCATTTTAAAAGGGGAGAGGTAGGATGACAAATTATCTGGGAATATGTAGAAAGTATTTAAAGTCTAACAGAAAGAGAAGCATTATAACCATCATCGGAGTGGTCATAACAGTTATGGTGCTCTATGCAGGATTAAATCTGGCTTATGCCACACTGTTAAATCAGAGAGAGGCCACCAGAAAGGAAGCGGATTATGATTTCGTTCTGCTGACTGAGAGCAGGGCGCAGGCAGAAAGCATAGCAGAGGATGACCGTATAGAGCGGGCATACGTTGGTACATACACATATGTGGATTGGTATTCCGATATGTATTCAACGGATGGCGAGTATGTTGACGATGTAGAAAATGATGATACGGTCAATGGAAATGTAGGCAGCATGGTCAGTAGTGAAGATGAGGAAGGCACAGGGGAGACTGAAACTGTGTACGACAATGCATTATTTGTCTGTGTGAAACAGCCATACAGAATGAACAGTATCATGCTTGACATGGAGGCAACCTACGGAGTTACAGCAGATATGAATAATATGATATTCAGCCTTTACTTCCAGGGAGACGCAGATGAGGGGAACAGCATAGTGATACTGCTGCTGATCGTGTTGTTGGTATCCTATATATTTGCCATATTTGCAGTGGGAATAATAAGGAACACCATTCAGATGTTCACCATGGAGCAGGTCAAGGATTACGGAATACTCAGATGTGTGGGAGCTACCAAACGTCAGCTTAAGAATGTGATCGCTTTAATGGGAGTTATGCTTGAGGGAAGCGGAATAATCGCAGGTATATTGCTCGGCGGTGTAACATCCATGGTGATCGGATCTGCTGCCGGAATAGGTAATTCAGGATTTCATCTGATCCCGGTGATACCTGTATTGATCGCATATTTTGGAGATCTGTATTTCGTAATAAGAGAGAACTGTAAGCTGATCACGGGAATGTCCCCGATAAATGCAGTAAGAGGTCAGTTCAAGATAAAGAAGGAGAGCATAAAGAGAAGATCTGCCGGACTTATGGGACGTGTGTTCGGAGTCGAAGGCGAGTATGCAAGAAAGAATGTATTAAGGAACAGAAGAAGATTTCTCAAGACAGTTTCAGGAATAACCATAAGCATTACGGCAATGGTTGCGGTGTTCAGCATAAGAGCCGGACTGGATACAGCGGAGGAAAGGTTAAACAGCAGGTATGGTGATTATCCGGCGGAGATCGTTTCAGTACCTGGGGTGGCATACGGATATGACATTGACAGTTCAAGAGGAGAACTTCCTATGGTTGAACAGTTTGAGGAATTTGCAGCTAAGAAATGTGTAAGAGAAGCCAAGAAGGTATACAGAGCTCAGGTCTATGTGACAGATCCGGAAGAGCTACGCAGCCATCAGACAGATGACTATAAGGAAAATTCCATGACAGGAAGTGCTTATGCGAAGCTGGTGGCAGGCGTGTTCAATTCCGGGATCGAGATGGAAGGCCTTGATGAGGATGACATGAAGCTCCTTGAAGACAAGCTGGTAGACGGTACAATAGATACAGGCTCTGACGGAGTTGTACTTGTGGCAGGCGGCTCTGATTATATTGCCGGGGAATACGAGGAGACCACATTGTACGATCCTATGGTGCATTTTGATATGTACGATTACAAGGTGGGGGACACTATCACCATAGTAAATAGTAAGGAATATGAACAGAGAGTTGATGAGCTGTTTCATAAGGATGGCAGTGATAGTGAAAATGTGGAGAAAAATGCCGATACAATGAATGCTCTTGAGGATATATACAACGACATGATAGAAGAGGGCAGAACAACCACCTATACCATCAAGGGTATTGTGGATATGGGAGACCGTATTATGACCGGCACAGTTGTATATGTTCCGCTTGATACATATTTTCGTGAGACCGGTTATGATGAGAATGATATATCAGGCATGAAGTACAAGATAGATCCTTCAAACCTTAGTACCGGGGATTATGACATGATATATTCCGGAACAAACAGCTACATGGTACTGTTAAGCGAATTAAATTCATTCACAAAGGTGCTTAAGGGACTGGTTCTGGCGGTGATCTTCGTATTCAGCTTAAGTGCGGTGAACATCATTAATTCCACAGCAGGAAATCTGCAGATGAGACGTAAGGAATTTGCCCAGCTGAGGGTTATAGGAATGTCAAGAAAGCGGCTTATGAAGACGGTGATGCTTGAGGGTGTCATGGTTGTTGTAACAGCCAATATCATAGGCGATATACTGGGAAGTCTTATATACAGGGGGCTCTACAGCTATATGAACATGATAGTTGAGCTGAGGTTCACACTGTCCTACGGATCCATGCTGGTGGCACTGCTTGTGTCCTGCCTGCTGATATTCGGAAGCATATATGTACCACTTAGGAGACTGCCTAAGGGTATGGCAGAGGATCTTATGGTGGAGAGCGAGATATAAAGGAACAACTATAAATTGCAGATATAAAATACAGGCAGGTTATATAAGGGCCATTAAGAAAGGTGGAAATAATCATGGAAATAGTAAAGCTTGAGCATGTAACAAAAATATACGGAGAGGGCGACACAAGAGTATGGGGACTGGATGATGTGAGCCTTACCATAGACAAGGGTGAGATCGTATCCATCGTGGGAGCCTCAGGTTCAGGAAAGTCAACACTTCTGCATGTGATGGGAGGTGTTGACACACCTAACAGTGGAAATGTCATAGTTGACGGCAGAGACATAACAACTCTTTCAGATGAGGAGATGTCGGTGTTCAGAAGACGCAAGATAGGCTTTGTATTTCAGTCCTATCACCTGATACCGGTTCTTACCGTGGAGGAGAATATCAACATGCCGATACTCTTAGATCACAGAAAACCGGACAGGGAGTACATAGATCATGTTATAGAGATGTTGGGAATAAAGGACAGGAAGAAACATCTGCCAAGCCAGTTGTCAGGTGGACAGCAGCAGAGAGTTGCCATAGCCAGGGCACTTGCCAACAGACCTGCACTTATACTTGCCGATGAGCCTACCGGAGCTCTCGACTCCAAGAATGGAAATGAGGTTATGACCTTGCTTCAGGATTCTGTAAGAAAGCTTGACCAGACTCTTGTGATCATAACTCACAACATTGACCTGGCAAGAGAGGCAGACAGGATAATTAAGATCGCTGACGGCAAGATAGTGGAATAGAGAAACAATCAGAGCATTTGTATGATGTTCAAAGGGAGAGGAGATTGACCATGAAAGGCTTATTCGGATTTCGTAAGCTGGATATGTATATGGGAAGAGTACATAAGAGAAGGCTGTGGAGCATTATCGCGTTATTTGCATGTGCAATATATGCTGTGGCAGGAGCTGTGGGCGGAACAACCTTTAAGACCTATGCGGCAGAGCCTAAGGTCATGGTGACAGACTATAGTATAAGCGGTGACAGTGTAACTGCCGGAGAGAACTTTGAATTGAGTGTGACCATCAAGAATACAGCCACAAAGGCAGTAAGCAATATGAAGGTATCTGTATACGCTGAAAATGGTGAGTTTATACCGGAGGAGGGTGCCGGAACAGTGTATATCAAGGAGCTTAAGGCTGACAGTGAGGAGACACTGACATTTGCCATGAAGACCATAACAGGGCTAGAGGAGAAGACCTACAAGCTTATGGTGAAGAACGAGTATGAGGACAGATACAGCCAGGCGTACACAGTTACTGATACTCTGTATATTCCGGTGGTGCTGACTCAGAGAGTGTCAGTTACCGACATGTATGTAAGTGGCGGTGCGGTTCTTGGAGAAGCTATAGAGATTACAGGAAGCATAAACAACCAGGGCACAGGCAAGCTCTACAATGTGTCTGTTGAGATAGAGAGTGATTATGTGGAGCCGCAGACCAGCTACGTGGGGAATATTGAGCCGGGTAAGAGCGGTTCCGTTGATCTGATCTCAAAGGCAGTAAGATCAACTCCCGGCAACGCAGACGGAAATATTAAGATGAAGGTGTCCTATGAGGATCAGCAGGGCAAGGTGAAGTATGAGGAACACCGGATATCCATACAGGTACAGGAGCCGGTGTACAGCAATGTGGAGAAGATAAAGGAGGAGCAGCCTAAGGTTGACAGCAGGGTAGTGACATGTGCAGCTTTGGGAGCTGTTGTGGTTGTGATCTTTATAGTTATGGGAGCTCGGAAACGTGTAAGGAAGAGGAGGAACCATTATGACGAAGGCATAATTTAGCATGGTTCCGACGAAATGCCGCCGACACCCTTAATGTGAGGGGGCGATACCCTTAATGTGAGGGGCAATACCAATACCGGTATGATGGGGATAAGGAAGGGAGATTTCATGAACTGGAAGATACATCTTTGTTTTATGAATATGAAGAGGCGTAAGGTAAGGACAGTTCTTACGGTACTTGGAGCTGCCATAGGCGTTGTATCTCTTGTATCCCTTCTTGCCATAGGAATTGGTGTCAAGAAGGAGCTGATAGGTTCAATGCTTGCCAGCGAGTCTGTCAATAAGATAACCATAACCGGTGAGAATTACGGCAGGAATAAAGAGAAAATGCTTACGGATTCCACCATAGAAAGGATATCGGAATTCAGCAATGTGGTGGATTGCTATGGCTGTTACGAGGCATTTGTCAATATGTCGTTAGGCAGGTATGTGTACTGGGGTTATGTAACAGGAATACCGGAGGAGAAGTTAGAGACCCTTAAGCTTAAGAGTGGGGATATTACTGGCAGTGCCTCAGGCGTTAAGCCGGATCTGATATTCGGCGGCAATATGGCTTCAATGTTTTTTGATCAGAATATAGGAGAAACATTTGCCGATATAGAGGGAAAGAAGGCAGATGCATTTATCGGGGAGAGGTTGAAGACTGTATTTGTGGATTCTGAGGAGAATGTGAGTGCAAGGCTTAAGGTGGCGGCAGTTACAGATGGCGGAGATTATGATGAAAGCTCCCAGCAGATATACTGTAATATTGATACTTTAATAAGGATGTTAAAGAGGAACAGCAGCGATGGCAAGATTGCCGGACAGCCTGTGGACGCCGACGGCAATGCTTACAAGGATTTCATATACAGCAGTGCAGTGGTCACAGTTGACAGTATTGATAACGTGGACGCTGTGGTGAAGCGGCTTCAGGATATGGGCTTCCAGACACAGAACTCTAAGGAATATCTGGACATGATAAAGAAGAATGTGAAGATGACACAGATATTGCTGGGTGTGGTTGGGATGATTGCTCTTGTGGTTGCAGTCATCGGTATAAGTAATACCATGACTACATCAGTATTCGACAGGGTAAATGAGATCGGTATATTGAAGGTCCTTGGCTGTGATCCTGATGAACTGAGACAGGTATTCCTTTTTGAAGCGGGGCTTTTAGGACTTCTTGGAGGAGTGGCAGGAGTGTTGGTATCCGTCTTCGTCAAGACTCTCATAAATAAGGTGGCGGTGTGGGCGTTCTCCGTATCTGCCGGTGTGGATATTGCTGTTATGCCATGGTGGCTGTGGCTTGGTGCCATTGCCGGATCGGCAGTTCTCGGTATACTTGCCGGGTATTTTCCTGCCAGGTGGGCGTCAAGACTTAAGCCTATTGACGCAGTGGGAAGAATTTAGAAAAAATTTACAAAAAGAAATATGCAATTTGTCGGAGAAAATTGACGAAAAAAATGTTTTGAAGTATACTTGTCATAATTGTAAGAACATGGATAAGTGCGCCTTTTTCCAGGAAAACAATACATTATCATGGTGATGATATGGCAGGTAAAAGCAATATAAAAAAGGAAAAACAGCATAAAAAAACCAAAGATAACAGGGGTTTCACTCTTGTGGAGCTCATAGTTACCCTCGTGGTGCTCATGATACTTCTTTCAGTGTCTGTTGTAGGAATAATGGCATGGACAGAATGGACAGAGTTTAAGAAGCAGAATGAGTATGCCCAGACCATATTCGTGAATGCACAAAATCAGATGACGGAATACAGTGTGGGAGGAAAGCTTCCGGTCATAAAGGATGCTTTAAGCAGCAGCGACGGAAGTCTCAGCACAGAGCTTACGGCAGATAAGCTGAGATCCATGAAGGATGAAGAGGGCAGTAACTACAATCCCGATACAATCTGGAAGACAGTGGCAACAGACGGTGAGGAATACAAAGGCACCATCTGTTATTTGTCGTGCAATAAAGGGGATTATAAGATATACATGGCAGATAAGGACAAAGCTGCCATTGACAGAAGACTTCCTGAGCACACACAGCTCCTCTTTGAAATGCTTGAGAATTATGTATATGATACTTCTATATTGAATGCGGCTATAAGTGTGGAATTTTCTGTTGATGACGGACAGATATTTGCAGTTTCATACAGCAACAGGAATAATAAGTTTACTTATGACATCAGCGACTCTGGAGGCGCCGTAAGCATATGCGACAGGACACAGAAGGCGAGAAAGGAAAGGATGATCGGCTTCTATGGTGTGGATACCATGTCAAAGGCTGCAAATGGCAGAGGAGAGAAGCCGTCTATAACAGATCTGAAACTCAATAACGGGGAGACCCTCAATCTTTCATTTAAACTAAAAAAATCGGATACAGCCATTCAGAGACTGAATTATGACGTGGGTCTTTATGACGCAGAAAGCGGCAGAAAGCAGTTGGCATTTGTCCTTGATGGCTCCAAATTAAAGAATCATGAACATGCTGATGTGGTACCATGCAAAATAGCAAAGTATGATGAGGATGGAAATGAGACATTACTCGGAACCTTCGACATTCTTGCATGGGTGAACAGTGACAGGACTGTGAACATAGTCCTTGATGGGGCAGATATACAGGCTACGACTCTGCTTTATAAGAAAGATATGGCGAAGCTTGGCACAGTGTCTGCAGGTGATACGGAATTTGCAGGAACAATGAGCTTTATGAGGTTCGGTCTGGATGCTGACAGCATATATTGTACCGTCCAGGGTTCGGGAGCAGGCTATAAGACCACAGCCATAAGACAGAGCAACACAGAATGTCCGATGTTTGCTGCTGTTACAAGGGATGAAGAAAGCGGAGATACCGCCATAGATGTAAGCAACGGCAGGCATCTCTATAACATAAGATATATAGAGGATTACAGAGATCTTGAGTACACAGGTGCCTATACCTTCAATATTAAGAAGGATATTGACTGGGAGTCATTTGCTGCGGCAGGATATCTGAAGAATTCCGGAGGCTCCGGAGAGGCGGCGGACAGTGTGTTCCCATCCTTCAGAAATCTCTTTACCGATGATGTGGTAGATGGAAATGACCATGTGATAACAGGTCTTACCATCAAAGAAAGCTCCAATGCTTTATACGGAATATATGAGGGACAGGATGTTAAGCCTGCAGGATTATTTGTGACAAATAACGGCACGATAGAAAGCCTTAAGCTTGATAAGATAAAGGTTGAAGGAACTGACAGCGTAGGTGCCTTCTGCGGTATAAACGCAGGAACTCTTAAGAAACTTGAGACGGTTAATACAGATGATGAGAGTCTCATATCCGGTGAGACTAATGTGGCAGGTATAACCGGAAGCCAGAGAACAAAGGCGGGAGAAGACCGGGACCATATAGTGGTCATAAAGGATCTCACAAACAGGGCATCCGTCCGTGGAAAGACTTATGTGGGCGGTATCGTGGGACAGATATTCCTTGAGAAGGATGATTACAGCAGAACGATTATTAAGTACTGCAGAAATTATGGTGCAGTATATTCAGATACAAATGTGAGAAATGTAAGCAGACCTTACGATGCTTCATACATAGGCGGTATAACGGGATGCGCATATAATGAGACTGAGACACCGGATAATCTTATCATCTACAACTGCATAAGCTCACCACAATACAAAGATATCACCACTGCCGGATTTGCCGCAGGGACAGGTATTAAGGGTAAGCTGTACGGCTGTTATGTGGGTGGCATCGTGGGATACAATTATTACGGTGCTGTTGTGGGCTGTAGTACCGAGGCTGAGGAGGATAAGCCGGGCTTTGTATTTGGATACAAATATGTAGGCGGTATCATTGGTCTGAACCATGGTGTGGCAGGCGGTGCAGGTGAAAACGGCACAGATGCGGATATAAAGATTAATCTGCCGCATGATGAAGAGGATGCAGATGAATTTATTGTGAGATCAGGTGTAAATGAGGCGAATGTAGCAGGCTATAGTTATGTGGGCGGTATCGCAGGCAGTAACTCAGAAACAAAGAGCGGAAGTACAACTATAGAGAATGGATTAAGAGTGCCGATCTCAGCGGTGGATCTTAATAATAAGCTGTCGAGATGGACTAACAGCGGTATTGTAATGGCGTCTGACGGATATACAGGTGGCATAGCAGGATTTAATACAGGCTGGATATTCGGCTGCGGTCTCCATATGGATGAGACTGAGCAGATAAAGGAAAATGATGTCCTGACAGATATCCATCATGTGGGTGGTATAGCGGGATATAACAATGGCGTAATTGGAAACACTGACAGGACAGTGAATACCTCAGGCAGTAACAGCAGCAGAAAGCCAGGTACAGGTGCAGCCCATGGTGTGATCACAGTGACGGCTTATGTGACCGGCGGCAGTTATGTGGGCGGTATCATAGGCTTTAACGATACAGATGCCATAATAGAGGACTATGCCCTTGATGGCGGCTATGTGTATGCAGCAGGAGATTTCGCCGGTGGATATGTGGGACTTAATCTTTCAACGGAGTTTATTACCACAGGAAATGACGGAACTGTATCGGGAACCTGGAAGGTTACGGATGGAGACATCACCGGACGATATTTTGTCGGTGCCATTATGGGAGGCAATATATTAAGTGCAGATACGGATATCAGTACAACTATAAATTATGGCAATATGTCAGGGAATGTGGTGGCTGATGCATTTGCCGGGGGCATTGCAGGATACATACTTATTACAGACAGTACATATGGCAACTCTCTTGGCATAAGGGAGAACATGAGTGAGACAGAGAAGACAGAAACTGTCCAGTGGAAGGTAGAGAGTGCCGTGGATGCAGATGATCTTGCGGCTACCGTAAGAAAGCTTGACACCGTTTCATATCCGGGGGCAGCAGAATTTACCATAAGTGGAGTTTCAGGTACTACAGTAACAGCCTCAGAAGGATTAAAGCTTAAGGGTGGTGTATATCTCGGCGGTGTGCTGGGATATGTCACAGCACACACAGAGATACATATTGCAAATGTAACCAACAGGGCGTCTGTGGAAGCGGAAGCCGCAGTTGTGAACAACAGTGAACAGACAGTAAAGGGAACAGTGAGAAAGGATAAGGATGGCAGGGAATATACTTATTCCTACGCCGGGGGCATCATAGGAAAGGTAAGCAGGAATGTGACTCTTGAAGCCTGCAGTAATGCAGATGATGTGGAGATCCTTTCAAAGGGAACCTATACAGGTGGACTTGCCGAGATAAATGAAGGCGGGATACTTAACTGTACAGTTCCTTCTGTAGATGGAGGAGCGTCAAGCTACATAGGCGGTATATGTGGTCTCAATAAGGCTTCGGGAACCATAAAGGGTACAATTGTGTCAGATGCAACTATTAAGGGAACATCCTATGTAGGTGGTATCGTATCGGAGAACTTCGGCAGCCTGGAATTTGATAAGAATGTAGGCAGCATTACTGTTGAAGCTTCAGGGGATATTGTTGGAGGCATAGCCGGATACAATGCAGGAAGTATCAAGAATACCGCAAGCCCAGGTAATGTTGAGATAAAGGGAACTATAAAGGGAAGAAAGAATGTAGGCGGAGTTACAGGCTATATGGAGCTTACCGGTGGCATAAGCGGATTTACCAATTCGGCGGAGATCACGGCGGAAAACACTAATGCCGGCGGAATAACAGGTACATATAACAATAACAAAACCTCAACATCTGCCATATCAGATTGTATCAACAACGGGCAGATCACCTCTGCCGGTGCAGCTGCCGGAATTGTGGCGGTTGTAAGCGATAAGATGATAGCTTTAAAAAATTCAACCAACTTCGGTTATGTGAAGGGCAGTGTCAGCGGCGGTATGGTTGCTCTATGTGACAGTGCAGTGTCAGGCTCTATGGACTTTGAGGGCTGTATAAATCATGGAAGGATATACGGCAGCAGCCATTCAGGAGGTATGATAGCTTCCTATAGGGATTGCTCCTCTGATATAGAGACAAATATAAATGACTGTGTGAACACAGGTATAGTAAACGGAGCGGGAATAATAGATAATGCTTATGGAAAGGTATATGTAGAGCTATGCAGAAACTATGGTGTGTCCTGTAAGGCAGGAATTGCAGGGAAAGAAGTTACAGGTATCAGGTCATGCTTTGACGCCGGCAGCTCGGGAGTGCCTACGGGTAAGGCATCTTCTTACTCAGGCAACAACTTTTTTGTAACCGCATTGGATACCTCGGCAGTTGAGACTAACGGAGCAAGGCTTCTCCGTGTGGAGCAGTTTTATGATTCTGCCTCAGCCCGGAGATACAATTTATATAACGGAACAAATAAAACCAATATGGTGAATCTTAAGTTTAACGCCATATCAGATGAATTCAGGTGGTATGACAGCAAAACAGATATACCTAAGGCGATACTTAATACCAGGTCTGCTACTATGAATGAATACCGTATGAACACCTACCTGGAATGGGATAAGGGTATAGTAACTTATCTGAGATCGGAGCCGGAGGATATGACACTTCCTGCACCGGAGGTAACACTTCGTATGATAGAAGGTGGATATCTGGTGGCTGTACTTGAGAATGCTTATGACTATGCCGATATAGAAAGCTGTAGTATAAATGTGAAGCTTGGTACAGGTGAGGAACTTATAATAGATGGCAAGACGGGGTACAGTACAGCTCTTGTGAAGTGCGGCACCACAGGAAATGTCACCATAAGTTCATATGCCTATGCCGACGGATACTCACAGTCTGATACAGTTACCAGGGAAGCTCTGCTTGTGGCAGCAGGTGATATGGACAAGGTATTTACATCAGAGAATATAGGCTTTGAAGGAGGTAATAAGGACTTCTGCTACAAAGTCAGAAATACAAATAACAGTGACAGCGGAATGTATGTGACTTCAATTCTGTCAGTTTATGACGGGGAGCTTGGATTTGAGGTTGGATACAGTGCAGGTGCTGTAGGGATTGCAGGACATAGTGCCGCATATTCCTACATAAGAAATCTTTCTGAAGATATAGACGAAGATGCCAGTATTACAATAGCCTCATATCTTTCATCAGGTGCTGGAGGCTATACCTCTTATGAGTATGTGGTTGCAGATGAGCTGACGGCAGATGAGGTGAAGCGGCTTAAGGATGCCAACTGTTACAGAGCTATGGGCGGAAACATAAAGAAGCAGACCAGGGAAGTGTATTCGGCAGCTTCCGAAAGTATGGTTCCGGGATACATGGTTATTGTAAATGATGATGGAACATATAGGGTTGTATATAATGTCTGGAGGGCCGGCTCATGAGATTAAAGAAGGACAATAAGGGTGCAGCCATGATAGTTGCACTGGTGGTAATGACGGTGCTCATGATGTTCTGTCTCTCGCTGCTTCTGGTGGTGTATTCACTATATACCTCCACCTTGAAGAAAAATTCGGCACTCCAATGTAAGGAGGCCTGTAAGACCATGAGCTTTGAGCTTCAATCGGAGCTTACGGAGCCGGAATATGCGGATTATGAAAGTCAGCGTGCTGCCAAAGAAGGTGTAACAGGTACAGGTGGGGATTCCCTCTGGTTCTACATACGTTACAACATATGGCAGGACTCGTGGCCTTACTACAGCAGTACCGAGAAGGGGCATGGAAAGGATAAGGCTTACAGATATTTCACCATTACCCCGTCGGAGGATGTGGCAGGTATGGTTGAGGACATAAAGGTGTGCATTTACTGGGAGAAAGGTGATGGAGATCCTGATGTCTCCGGACAGGAGAATGATGGTATTGATATCCCGGGTCAGAGGACAGACACTATTCTTCATGTTATAGTTACCTGCAGCAAGAACAACCAGTCCTATTCCATAGAGACGGAGTATGCTCTCATGGCAGGAGAATATGAAGACATTACAGACAAAACAGAAGAGGACATCATGTTAAATAATGGAGTAAATCCCTACAATAACAGCATATATAAATTCGAAAAATGGCAGTGGATATTTTCCGAAAGAGAATAAGAGCTGCCGGGGAAATTTAATGTAAGACATATTAAGATATACAGGAAGCATGATCGTGAATTTGCAGAGAAAAAAGGTTGTGATGAGATTGTGGAAAAATAAAAAAATAAATTTGAAAGCTCCCGGCAGACCATTTGATAACAGGGGAACCACTATAGTGGAGATTATAATTGCATTTACAATGGTGGGAATTGTAATGACGGCGTTTACCGGAGTTATAATGTTGTCTTATAATTTCCTTGCTAAGTCAGAGCAGATGGTAGAGGCACAGGAAGTCTTTAGTGAACAGTTTTATACCGGACAGATCACTGCAGCGAACAGAGATGATATAACCTACACCATGACTGCGGATGATGACAATAGTACCAGGATAGGGCTTGGACGGGCAGATACAAGGATATTCCACAGCGATGAACTGGATATAAACGTCATCAGGTTTACGGATCAGGTGCCGTCGGCTACAGTTGGTGACTGATCATAGGTTGTGAAATTTAGTTAGTATTTGCGAGAAATTTATGGGATATAGAATTGGCAGAAAGCAAAGACAACTGAATAAGGACACCGGCTTTACTTTGGTGGAATTGATTGTGTGTTTTGCACTTCTTGGTATATTTATGGTGTGTGCCATGCTTATCATTTCGTCGGTCATGGGCATATACTACCATGCCAAGGGCGTTGACACCGGAAGGCAGGTGGCAGACATGGTGGCTACCAAGGTGGTTGGCGAGATTGAGGGAGCCGTTACCGGTGCAGATGTGAATGATACCGAGGTGAGTGGTATTGGAAGTACTGTGGATAGCCGTATCACCGGAGGCGCCATGGAATATATGGCAATAGGCGATGATGGCTCATATATTGATTTCTATGACAGGACAGGAAGCCATGTGAAGATAAGTGTTGTGGACGATTATCTTGATATTTACTACTATCCTGTGGTGGTTGATGGGGGCACCGGGACGAAGCCCGGCAGAGGTGTTGACTGGACCTTTGACCCTAAGACCTATCAGGGCTACAAGGTAAGCAGCATGACATTCACCCATGTGGGCGGCAATATCATCAGGTTTGAGCTTGTTATTCATAGTGACAAGTACGGTGATTACACCGGCACCCAGTACATAGAGTGTTATAATTTCACGGACGCTGATGTTTCGGGAATTGTCCGGAAGTAAAATATATTATAAGTATATGAGACCCTAATCAGATTTGAGCAGGAGGGGTTATTGGATCTGAGGAATACAAATGATACAATAAGCAGGATCAAGGATTACATTGGAGATGAAATATGGGAGTTGCAGAGACAACACTAAAAAACCGAAGACGGGGACGGCTTAAGGTGGTACTCATTGTATTGCTGGTGCTGCTGGTATTTGGTACGCCTGTCATCATATATTTCAGGATATCTGCAGATGGGAGGATTGCCCTGAGGGAAGCCAAGAACATTAAGCTTTCCTTTCAGATGATATCCATTGAATATTATGCCATGGGAGACAATATCTATGATAATACCAGGGCGAGTGGCATGGGTGAAGGAGTCCGGGAGAGGATTGATGAAATCCTGGAACTTAAGGGAAGCATAAAGATCACGTCGTATGACATCGGTAACAGGGTGGTAACAGGGTTTATATACACAACAGGATCATACCAGGTATATATACCTATGATAAGAACACCGGCGGAAGTTGCCGGGTAAATTATATATTCAAGCTGTTTGATTTTGGGGAGTAAACAGAAAACCATAAAATGACAAGATAAGGAGATTTATATGAACTGGCTTACAATTTCAATTTATTTATCAAAGGGACTTATATATCTGGTGTTTTTCCTGATCGGTATCACTGTATTTTCATTTGCAAATGTTGTGGTATATCGTCTTCCGGAGAAGAAGGGTTTCACGAAGGGCTCATCAATGTGCCGTTCCTGCGGACACAAGCTGGCAGTGAAGGATCTTATACCGATATTCTCGTGGATCAGACTTAAAGGTAAATGCAGATATTGCGGGGAGAAGATATCCGTAAGATATCCGTTGGTTGAGTTATTCGGCGGTATATGTGCAGTGGGACTTACAGCATATTACGGAATGACATTAAAGGCACTGACCATATTCCTGTTATTTACAGTATTTACCATTATAACGCTCATAGATTACGATACCATGGAGATACCACCGGTGCTGAATATTGCAGTATTGATCCTTGGCATCATATCAATATGGACCGTAGGGGGCGTCAGTATCCTTGATCGTATAATAGGAATGTTCTGTATAAGCCTTCCGTTGTTCCTGATAGTGCTCATTATCCCTGAGGGCTTCGGCGGTGGGGACATTAAGCTTATGTTCGCGGCAGGATTCTTCCTTGGCTGGAAGATGACAGTTATGGGCTTCTTCATAGGTCTGGTTGCCGGTGGAATATACGGAGTGATCCTTATGGCAAGAAGAAAGAAGGGCAAGAAGGATCATTTCGCGTTCGGTCCTTTCCTGTGTGCCGGCATGGCCATATCTATATTTGTGGGAACACAGTTACTGGACAAATACATAGATTTTATCAAGGTGGCATTCTACCAGTAAAGTATACAGGGGCAGAATTGTGATCTGTTAAATGGTCAGAGACAATAACAGTAAACGATAACAATGATCAGGTATAATATAACAAAGGAGAAATATATTGGACAGCTACAGATATAAGGCAAGAAACGCCGGCGGACGAGCCTTTAAGGGTGTCATGCAGGCCGTTGATGAGAACGATCTTCACGAAAAACTGAAAAAGAATGAGCTGTTCCTTGTAAGTGCGGAGCTGATAAAGGGGAAGACTTCCTCGAGAAAGCTGAAATCCGACAAGGTTGCGGAATTCGCAAGGAATATAGGTGAGCTGGTTGCCTCCGGCGTATCATTGGTGAGAGCTCTTAAGATCATATCAGAGGATGAATCCATATCACCTAAGGAAAGGGCTATATATGCAAATGTTTTAAGGCTGGTGCGTTCAGGTATACCGTTGTCCGATGCGCTTATTGAGCAGGGGGGCGTGTTCCCAACCTTATTTGTCAACATGATAAAAAGCTCGGAATCCAGTGGTAATCTGGATCAGGTGGCACTGCAGATGGCTGATTATTACGAGAAGGATTATAAGCTCAGCCAGAAGCTGTCCAGTGCGTTTACCTACCCTAAGATACTGTGCGTGTTGATAGTTCTGGTGCTCATAATCATAATGGGTTTTGTTATACCTCAGTTTGAGTCATTATTTGCACAGATGGAGACACTCCCGGCAGCCACCAGGATATTGCTGGCAATAAGCGGTTTTGTGTCAAAGAAGTGGTACATACTTATATTTGCAGTGATAGTCGGTGTTATGGCAATAAGGCTTATCGTAGTCATACCGGCGGTGGCCTATGTGCTTCATAAGCTAAAGCTTAAGCTGCCCGTGTTCGGCAAATTAAACAAGGTCATATATACGGCGAGATTTGCCAGAACCCTGTCGTCTCTGTATTCTGCAGGTATCCCTATAGTTACGGCACTGGGAATAGCCAGGGAGACCATCGGCAACAGGTATATAGAGAAGCAGTTCGACAATGTTATCGCTATGGTAAGGGCAGGTGCCAACCTGAGTGACGCCATAAACAGTGTTGACGGTTTCGTGAAGAAGCTTACTTCATCAATACTTGTGGGTGAGGAGACCGGTTCCTTAGATACCATGCTTAAGTCAACGGCGGACCAGATGTCCTATGATTCTGAGATAGCTATGAACAAGCTGGTTGCAATGGTGGAGCCTGCCATGATAGTAGTTATGGCAGTTACAGTTGGATTTATCATGATAGCTATTATCCAGCCGATCTACGGTTCATACCAGGCAATAGCCAATAGTTATCAGTAAGGCGGTGAGAGACAAATGAGTACAGTAGTATATTTATCAAATCAGAGTATACAGATTATAACCGGTACAAGGGGAAGCAAGAAGATAACAATAAATGACTGCTGCATCCTGGACGCACCGGAGGGCAGTATCATAAACGGTACGGTGACGGATATTAATTCTCTCGCTGACTGCCTTAAGGAATTCTGGCAGGCCAATTCTTTAAATGCAAATGATGTGTATCTGGTAGTAAACAGTAACAAGATAATAAGTAAGAACCTTGATGTTCCTGCAATGTCAGAGAAAAAGGAGCGGAATTTCATCAGAAGGGAATTCGCCGATATAGAAGCAGGAACAGAGCGAGTGTACGGAAGCATAAGCTTCAAGCCGGACAGCAAGATGACCATTGTTCCAATGAACAAGCTGTATGTGGAGAGTGCCACCAAGGAATTCGTGGAGACATATATTGAACTGTTCAAGCTGGCAGGTATAGGCCTTAAGGGAATGTATTCCGGCGAGGGTGCACTGATATCCCTGACGGCATCAACTATAGCCACCACAAGAAAGACGTTTGTCATGGAGGTTGCCGACAACATGAACCTTACCACCATACTCTGGGTAAATGGCAGGTTCTATTACTATAACAGTACCAGATGCTTCAGCGTTCCGGGAACCGAGAGCTATGCTCTTGATGTGGGCAAATCCGTCAGCCAGATCATCCAGTTCATGCAGGCAAATCAGATCGAGTATGAGCTGGAGGAGATAGTTCTTGCAGGTATAAGCTCTGGAAATGTTCCATTATACAGAAATGCCATTGAGAGTCATGGAATAAATACGCCGGTGTCGGTATTTGCAGATACAAAGAGGATAAAATGCAACGGAAATTATGACATCCAGAGGACCATACAGGCAGTGTCGGGATTGGGCTGTGTCCAGAAGAGACAGAACTTCCTTGTATATTATTCAGGCATGCACAAGGCAAGGAAAGAAACTGACGCGGGAACCATGAAGAAGATAGGTGCAGTTGCTACGGTTACGGCAGTTATGCTGCTTGGCTTTGGAGGGACATTTGCATATAAAGTGATAAGAAATAACAAGCTCACGGAGCTTAAGGATTATAATGAGTCACCGGCGGTCATAAGTCAGGCCAGCATGTACGATGCACTCCTTGCCAGAAATACATATATCTCCGGACAGTATTATGCCATCAACGAGATCTCGGACAATCTGGATACTTATCCATACTGTAGTGCAGAGGTAAGGAACATCATAGGCACATGTGCAAAGGGATATGCCGATGTTGATATTGAGTCCTTTAATTCCGATACAGGAGTTGTAACCATGGTTGCAAAGGCTGAAAATGTTGACCTTATAAACCAGTTCATTAAGCGTCTTACGGATGAAGATATATTTAACAACATAGATTATACCGGATATGCTTTTGAAGAGGACACGGAACTCTGGAACATACATGTTATGTGCATACTTTCGGAATCCGCAGGAAAGCAGGGAGGTGAAGCAGATGCAGACTAAGATGACAGAAAGAGACAAGAAACTGCTATTTGCCCTGGTAATCATAGTGATAGTGTTTGTTATAGGATATCTCGGCATATATCCGCTGGTCAAAAGTGTCAGGGAAATAAACAAGGAAATAGAGGAACAGGAGGCTCTTCAGTCTGAAAATGAGATTAAGCTTACTAATCTGACTATTATTCAGGTGGATAATGAAAAGATGGAAGAGGACATAATCGAGAAGCGTAAGGATTTCTATCCGGTGATGGCAGCGTCTGACATAGACAAGCTGCTGACAGGAAAGGCTCTTTCCTACAATCTTTATTCCTATGATCTTGATATAGATGTAAATGACACGGTGGTGAGTCTGGTGCCTTACCAGTATTCTGATAGGGGTGAAGATGATGACACCGATGCGTCTGAAGACGACCAGGAAGATGCAGTGGATGCGGTAGATTATTTGGACAATACATATTCAAGCGGTTCAAATTCAAGTGGATCAAGCTCAGGCGGATCAACGGATACGGGAGATGCTTCGTCAGACTCGGATGGTACAACTACGGATATGTCAGCGGTTGGAATATATGTGGCATATGTGAATATGCGTCTCGGAGGAAACAGGGCAGATCTTGAGAAATTTCTTGATGATATGGTAGCCAGCGGAGAGAAGGTACGAGTTGTATCATATTCCTGGACAGAGGGCAGACAGCTTGATTATAACAATGACGGAACCTACAATCTTGTTACCGAGAAGGTACTTGATATCAGCCTTGAGCTGTATATGAGTGATCCCGGGGATGAGGTAGAGGAAACTGAGTAGGGAAGACATTTGCAGAAAATAGGTTGATAAGTCAAGAAATAAAATGGCTTGTGGCGGAATGTGGATTGTGAGATCACGCATTTGCAGAAATTGTGTGAGAAGGGTGAAGATTTTGATATGGAGATGAACCGGAATATACGAATAGGCGAAGTTCTTGTGGAATTCGGTTATGTAAATGATTATCAGATAGCCCAGGCGATGGAGTACAAGCAGGCGAACAAGGGCGTTCGTCTCGGCGATGCACTCATACAGCTTGGATATATTACAGAAAAACAAATGCTTGAGGCTCTTGCCAAGAGACTTGGATATGGCGTGGCAAATGTCTCAGATCTGTCCATAGATGTTGACGCTGTGGAAATGGTTCCTGAGGCGCTGGCAGAGAAATATTGCATGCTTGGATATGGGGTAAAAGATGGAAGATACCTTATATTGGTAAATGACCCCATGAACTTCTATGGAATTGAAGATATCAGGCAGATCGTGGGAATGGATCTTCAGATATCCCTTTGCGAGGAGGCGCCTCTTGCCTCGGCGATCCAGTATTATTATTCTGAGGTGTCGGCGAGAAGGGCAGCGGTTAAGGCGTCCCAGAACAGTACTGAAGAGGAAAACATAGTAGATATAAATGTTGAGGATGGCGACGATGATACACCTATCATAAACCTTCTTAACAGTATTATTCTGAGAGCCTATAATTCAGGGGTTTCAGATATACACATTGAACCCTTTGAGCACCAGACCACTGTGCGAATGAGAGTTGATGGCGTCATAATGGAGTTCATGACCATACAGAAGAATATCCACAATTCCCTTATTGCCAGAGTTAAGATCCTTGCGGATCTGGATATTGCCGAGCGAAGGATACCCCAGGATGGACATTTCAGAACAAGCGTAGACGGAAATAATCTTAATATAAGAGTTTCGGTGGTGCCTACGGTATTTGGCGAGAAGGCAGTTCTGCGACTTCTTGCGGGAACAGGAAAGATTGATTATCCTGCGTCCTTTGGTATGAACGAGAAGTCATTTGCCTTGGTAAGCGAGATGTTAAATTCTCCAAGTGGAATTATCTACATAACAGGACCTACAGGTTCAGGAAAATCCACAACTCTTTATATGATGCTTGAGTCCCTGTCAAAGAGGCAGGTGAACATATCAACCATCGAGGATCCTGTGGAGAAAAACCTTCCGAAGCTCAGCCAGATACAGGTAAATAATACCGCCGGGCTTACATTTGAAGTGGGGCTTAGGGCATTGCTCAGGCAGGATCCGGACATAATAATGGTTGGTGAGACGAGAGATGCCGAGACAGCAGCTATCTCCGTAAGAGCCGCTATCACCGGACATCTGGTTCTGTCAACCCTTCACACAAATGATGCAGCTTCATCCATCGCCCGTCTTGAGGATATGGGCGTTGAGCCGTACATGATCGCAAGCTCGCTGGTGGGTATCGTGGCACAGCGACTGGTAAGAAAGGTATGTCCTTTCTGCGCGGTATCTGAGGAAATGACGTCAAAAGAAGAATACATAGCAGGAAGGAAGCTCCCGCATGTTATGCACGCCAAGGGCTGCAGGCAGTGCAATGAGTCCGGATACAAGGGACGAATATCAATTCATGAGATCCTTCCTATAGATAAGCAGATAAAGAAAATGGTAACAAATGGTGCCAGTGTTGAGGAAATAAAGTCCTATGCCATAGATAACCTTGGCATGAAGACCTTGAAGCAGAGTGCCCTTGAGCTGGTAGAGCAGGGTGTTACTACCGTGGAGGAAATGGCGAAGGCAGCATATTATGATTAGAAGGTTTGTGGGTTATAAGATTTATGGGCTGAAGCTTTTCGATTTTAGCGGTGACGAAAACGACAGGAAATCATAAGGAGCAAGAATGAAAATTCTGGTAAGTGCCTGCTTGTTGGGCGAAAATTGCAAGTACAATGGCGGTAACAATTACAATAAAATAGTTTGTGAGCTGGCGAAGGAACACCAAATGTTCCCGGTGTGCCCGGAAGTCTTAGGTGGTCTGTCTACACCCCGTTGTCCATCGGAAATCGTAAATGGAGTTGTGATGAACAAAGAAGGTATAAACGTGGACAGAGAATTTCACTCCGGTGCAGAAAAAGCTCTTGCCATTGCGAAGGAAAATCAGGTTGATCTTGCAATATTGCAATCCCGTAGTCCCAGTTGTGGGGTGAAAGAGATTTACGATGGTACATTCTCCGGGACGAAGATTTCCGGACAGGGGATATTTGCCAGGATGTTGAGAGAAGAGGGTATACGGACTGTCGATGTAGAGGACTTGGGAGAACAATTTTCTTCCATTACTATTATCCTGGAAGCAGATCACATTTGAAGCAGGAATTGTACAGGCTGGAGGGTATGTCTGCAAGAAAAACCATACGGAGGCAGGGTCTTCTGGTTCTATAAAATTTAAGAAATACCAATAATTATCATGGAGGGATTATATGAAGATTGATGGACTTATTCTAGACGCCAGGGCAAATAAATGCTCGGACATACATATATCTGTGGGTATGCCCCTTATGTACAGGATAAATGGACGGCTTATGGAAATTCCTGTTCCTTATTCGGATGAAGACATTGAGGACATGCTGGTGGATATGATGGATGATAAGCAGCTTGCTGACATTAAAGCCGGCAAGGATGTGGATTTTGCTGTCCGCACGTCAGACAGCAACAGGCAGAGGGTAAATATATTCAGGCAGCAGGGCAGGCTTGCGGCAACTATAAGATTGTTAAACAGCACTATACCTGAATTGTCCATGCTGGGACTTCCGCCGGTTCTGAATACTCTGGCTGAGAAGCCGAGAGGACTGATACTGGTTACAGGGCCTACAGGATCAGGTAAGTCAACAACCCTGGCTTCAATGATAGATCATATCAATTCCACAAGACCGGATCACATCATCACCATTGAGGATCCTATCGAGTATACCTATGAGAAGAAAATGGCACTTATCCACCAGAGAGAAGTGGGCAGGGATGTGGAGAGCTTCGCTGCTGCATTAAGGAGTGCACTTCGTGAGGATCCCGACATAATCCTGGTGGGAGAAATGCGTGACTACGAGACCATATCGGCAGCCCTCACGGCGGCAGAAACCGGACATCTTGTAATGTCTACCCTCCATACCACAGGTGCAGCCCAGACCATAGACAGAATTATCGACGCCTGTCCCGGATATATACAGAACCAGATCAGAACCCAGCTTGCCAGCGTGTTAAATGGTGTGGTTACCCAGTGCCTTATGCCAAATGCAACAGGTACCGGCAGAGTTCCGGGAACCGAGATCCTTGTGGGAACAGACGCTGTGTCAAACCTTATAAGGGAGAACAAATGTCACCAGCTTTCAACCGCAATGCAGGCAGGTGCCAGGGTGGGTATGCATACCCTGAATACAGATTTGTGTCGTCTTGTAAGTGCAGGAAAGATCACCATGGATTCCGCAAGGAAGTATACAAATGATCTTAAGGATCTGGAGCAGTTTTTCTAATAAAAGGACTGAAAATCCATACTCTGTACATTGTATGAGTATATGGTAAAAATGACGATTTTTCAGAGCTCCAAATAGCGGAAACACAATAAATATCCGGCGAAAATTTCAAGAAATCAAAATGTTTTTTCATGAAGAGCCGGTCACAAGACAGAAAATGAAGAAAAAATTTAATTTCACGTCGTTTTCTGCTGAAAAAATGTCATTTTCAGCTTTTAAAGCCAGCACAAAGTGAACATATATATTAAAATATGTCAATGATACTTATTGTGCAATATTCACAAATGAAATTGTGAAACATTTCACGACAAAGGAAAAATTTCTTGATTTTGCACGTCGAAATTGGTAGAATTACAGTGTACTTGATGAACGAAAGATACTGTCCCGGAAGGGCAGGAACGATCCGGAATGAGACCGGAGACCGTGGCTGCTACGGTTATAGCGGCACAATAAGAGAAAAAATAATCACACACATCTAGGAGGAAATTATTATGAAGAGAATGAGGAAGGATAACAAAGGTTTTACACTTGTTGAGTTGATAGTTGTACTTGTAATTTTAGCAATTCTTGCGGCAATTCTTGTACCTGCATTACTTGGTTACATCGACAAGGCAAAAGAAAAGCAGATCGTATTAAATGCAAAGAGCTGCTACACAGCTGCGCAGGCCAAGTATTCAGAGCTTTATGCTAAGGATGCTACAACAGTTTCTCAGACGGATATGGACGAGATCTGGGCAATGGCAGATGTTAAGGATCTTGATACACTTGAAGTAGGAACAGCAAAAGCATTTGCATCAAAGGATCATGACTCATACACAGTAAGCTACATACATTACAAGGATAAGGATGGAGAGATCTGGTTATCAGATGGTTCATGGACGACAACAGAGCCGACAACAAAGCCAGCTAACGTACAGGCAATTACAAAGAGTAAATAAGGTTTTTGATTTTTAATTAGTCTCATTTTTCTCTTAAATCATATGGACAGTCACCAGGATGGATTATTTCGTCCGGTGGCTGTCTTTTGTTATGTAATGATGTCTATGACATCGTTACGTTGCAGCAACCCTTGCCGTAGGCAATTTCAATGGTTGCTGCTCGATGTTTTATCGTTGCTTTATCATCAGTGCGGCTAATATTAACTTTCTTATTGTAATCTGGCAAAAGCTAATATATAATTTAGTCTGATTGGGCTTTTGATTAATATTATTAAGTTTATATTGGTGCCGGATAGAAATTATTGAGCAGAGAATCATTAAGTGAGAGGTAGCATTGGGCGATACCATGATGTTCAATAGGAACGAGGAGACAAATATGAGGAAAATAGGATTTGACAATGAAAAATATCTGTCTATGCAGTCTGAGCATATCAGGGAGAGGATAGGACAGTTCGGCGACAAGCTGTATCTTGAGTTTGGCGGAAAGCTATTTGATGATTATCATGCGTCAAGAGTACTTCCGGGATTCGCCCCTGACAGTAAGCTTCAGATGCTTCTCCAGCTTGCAGATCAGGCAGAGATGATCATTTCCATTAATGCCGCAGATATAGATAAGAATAAGATAAGACACGATCTGGGTATAACCTACGATCAGGACGTAATAAGACTTATAGGTGTGTACCGGGAGAAGGGGCTTTACGTGAGCAGCGTTGTTATTACAAGATACGCAGGCCAGAAGTCCGCAGACGCATTCCAGAAGAAGCTGGAAAATATCGGTATAAAGGTGTACCACCACTATTCAATAGAAGGCTATCCTAACAATGTAGCCACAATAGTCAGTGATGAGGGCTATGGCAAGAATGATTATGTGGAGACCACAAGACCACTGGTTATCGTTACTGCACCGGGACCCGGAAGCGGTAAGATGGCAACCTGTCTGTCACAGCTCTACCATGAGAACAAGCGTGGAGTTAAGGCAGGATATGCCAAGTTCGAGACCTTCCCAATATGGAATATTCCCCTTAAGCACCCTGTAAATCTTGCCTATGAGGCAGCTACAGCAGACCTTAATGATGTGAATATGATTGATCCGTTCCATCTTGAGGCGTATGGAGAGACAACAGTTAATTATAACAGAGATGTGGAGATATATCCTGTACTTGCTGCAATGTTTGAGGCTATATACGGTTCATGTCCGTATGCGTCACCTACAGATATGGGTGTAAATATGGCAGGAAACTGTATCGTTGATGACGAGGCGTGCCAGGAGGCTTCAAGACAGGAGATCATCAGAAGATACTATCAGTCATTGAACAGAATGGTCCTTGATGAGGCAACAAAGGATGAGGTATATAAGCAGGAGCTTCTTATGAAGCAGGCTAAGATCACTGTGAATGACAGAAAGGTTGTGCCTGTTGCCATGGCTCTGGCTGAGGAGACCGGTGCGGCGGCAGCGGCTCTTGAGCTTGAGGACGGCAGGATAATCACCGGCTCAACAAGTGATCTGCTTGGACCTGCGTCAGCCGTACTGCTTAACGCCATAAAGGTTCTCGGAGATATAGACAAGAGTATACATCTTATTTCCAGAAATTATATTGAACCGATACAGCGTCTTAAGACAAACTATCTTGGAAGCAAAAATCCAAGACTGCATACAGATGAGGTGCTTATTGCCCTTTCAATGTGTGCTGTATCAGATCCAAATGCAAAGCTTGCCCTTGAACAGCTTCCGAAGCTTGCAGGCTGCCAGCTTCATACGACAGCAATGCTTTCATCTGTTGATATGAACACCTTCAACAAGCTGGGTATACAGTTCACAAATGAAGCCGTGTACGAGAAGCGTGACGAGTAGATCAGACTTGGAATGATCATCATAAAAAAGAGATATATCAGAATATAAAAAAGACCATGGAGTGGATAATATCTGTAATATGTATCGGGAATTTTGTATACATATCGGGAAGAAATCTGTTTCATGGTCTTTTAAATTTTCTCTTGTTAAAATCCCCATAAAAGTTTATACTATAATTTAGTGCAATTTAAAGCGTTGAAGTGACGTAACTACAAAGCAGAAAATCATTTGCAGAATGAAGAGGATAAACACCTGACATGATAAAAATATGCTCAGATGTCTGGGATGATCTTTCAAAGAAATTGGATAATTGATACTATGCGGGATTAACCGTTCAATAAAGAAATAAAGAGAAGGAGTTTTAGAAATGCCGATCACACAATATTTAGAGAGAAATGCCAGGGAGTATGGGGACGATGTTGCTCTGGTAGAGATAAATCCTGATGTTCAGGAAACAAGAAGGGTAACATGGAGAGAGTATGAGCTTATTGAGTCAAACCCAACTTGCTGTTACAGAAGAGAGATCACATGGAGCGTCTTTAATGAGAAGGCCAACAGATTTGCAAATTTACTGGTTGCAAGGGGCATACAGAAGGGGGACAAGGTAGGAATACTTATGATGAACTCCCTTGAGTGGCTTCCGATATACTTCGGTATACTTAAGACAGGAGCACTGGCAGTGCCGTTTAACTTCAGATATGACGCAGAGGAGATAAAGTATTGCGTAGAACTTGCTGACGTTGATGTTCTGGTATTCGGACCGGAATTTATAGGTCGTATAGAGACAGTTGTGGATGAGATTGCAGAGAAGAGGATATTGTTCTATGTGGGTGGAAACTGTCCTACATTTGCAGAGGATTATGATAAGCTGGCGTCAAACTGTTCAAGTATATTCGCAGACAGGGGAATAAAGGATACAGATGACGCGGCCATATACTTCTCATCAGGTACAACAGGATTCCCTAAGGCCATACTCCACAACCATGAGAGCCTTATGCATGCGGCACTGGTTGAGAGCAAGCACCACGGCCAGACAAAGGATGACGTGTTCCTGTGCATACCGCCACTTTATCATACAGGTGCCAAAATGCACTGGTTCGGAAGCCTTATAACAGGCGGCAAGGCAGTACTCCTTAAGGGCGTAAATGCCAAGACCATTCTCCAGACTGTAAGCGACGAGCAGTGTACCATCGTATGGCTTCTGGTGCCATGGGCTCAGGACATTCTGGTGGCTATCGAGAGAGGAGAGGTTAATCTCGCCGATTACAAGCTTGATCAGTGGAGACTTATGCACATAGGTGCGCAGCCTGTTCCTCAGAGCCTTATAAAGAAATGGAAGGAAATATTCCCTCATCACCAGTACGATACCAACTACGGACTTTCAGAATCCATAGGACCTGGTGCAGTACATCTTGGTGTGGAAAATATACATAAAGTAGGTGCAATAGGTGTTCCGGGATACGGATGGCAGGCTGATATTGTTGATGAAAACGGTAAATCCGTTAAGCGTGGCGACGTTGGTGAGCTTATCCTTAAGGGACCGGGTGTTATGACCTGCTACTACAAAAATCCTGAGGCAACAGCAGAATGTCTCAAGGACGGCTGGCTGTACACAGGAGATATGGCTATGGAGGATGAGGACGGATTCATCTACCTTGTAGACAGGAAGAAGGACGTCATCATAAGCGGTGGCGAGAATATCTACCCTGTACAGATCGAGAATTTCTTAAGCAAATATCCTAAGATCATGGATGTGGCTGTTATCGGTCTTGCTGATTCAAGACTTGGTGAGATAACAGCAGCTATTATCGAGGTGAAGGAAGGTATGGAGTGCACCGAGGAGGAGATAAATGACTTCTGTAAGGAGCTTCCGAGATACAAGAGACCTAAGAAGATAATATTTGCTAAGGTGCCAAGAAACGCAACAGGAAAAATTGAGAAACCAAAGCTTCGTAAGATTTATAAGAGTGAAAATCTTGTGGCAGCGGAAAATAATGCATAAATATCCAGTAAATCAACAAAAATATTCAAAAAACCAGTTTCTGGATTGTTTACAAATGGGAATCTGTGTGTTTAAATGATAACTTGAAAGAGACAAGTAAAGATAAAGACGAGGTAGATTATAAATGAAGACACCATTTTTAACAAAAGAAAAAGCAGAAGAGATAATTGCCCAATATCCTACACCATTTCACATTTATGATGAAAAGGGAATAAGAGAAAATGCGAGAAATCTTTACAAGGCATTTTCATGGAACAAGGGCTTCAAGGAATATTTCGCAGTTAAGGCAACTCCAAATCCAACTATCCTCAAGATCCTTAAGGAAGAGGGCTGCGGTACAGACTGTTCATCACTGACAGAGCTTATGATGTCAGAGAAGATGGGCTTCTCAGGCGACGAGATCATGTTCTCATCAAACGATACACCTGCAGAGGAGTTTAAGTATGCCAGAAAGCTTAATGCTACAATAAATCTCGATGATTTTACACATATAGATTTCCTGGAGAAGACCTGCGGTATACCTGAGAAGATCTCATGCAGATTTAATCCGGGCGGCAAGTTCGCCATTGCCACAACCATAATGGACAATCCTGGGGATGCCAAGTATGGTATGACCAAGGATCAGATCATAGAGGCATACAGGGTATTAAAGAGCAAGGGAGTTAAGAGATTCGGTATGCATGCATTCCTTGCCAGCAATACCGTGACAAATGAATATTATCCTACACTTGCCAAGATTCTTTTTGAGGTGGCAGTTGAGATCAAGGAGAAGACCGGGGTTGAGCTTTCGTTTATCAACCTTTCAGGCGGAATCGGAATACCTTACACACCTGATAAGGAGCCAAATGATATATTTGTCATCGGCGAGGGCGTTAAGAAGGTTTATGATGAGGTGCTTGTACCTGCAGGTCTTGGAAATGTAGCAATCTTCACAGAGCTTGGAAGATACATGCTTGCACCTTACGGACATCTTGTGACAACAGCAATACATGAGAAGCATACACATAAGGAGTATATCGGTGTTGACGCATGTGCGGTCAACCTTATGAGACCTGCCATGTATGGTGCATATCATCATATCACTGTACTTGGAAAGGAAAATGATCCTTGTGATCATATGTATGATGTGACAGGTTCCCTTTGCGAGAACAACGACAAATTTGCCATAGACAGAATGTTACCGAAGATCGATATGGGAGACATTCTTGTAATACACGATACAGGTGCTCATGGATTTGCCATGGGATACAATTACAACGGTAAGCTTAAGTCAGCAGAAATTCTGCTCAGAGAGGACGGAAGCGTGAAGCTCATCCGTCGTGCAGAGACACCGGAGGATTACTTTGCAACACTTGAAGGCTTCTGGAATGTAGAATTGTAAGACCTGTGATCAGAGGTTATTGATCAGAATTAATAAAGGGAGTTCATGAGATGAAAATTCATGAACTCCCTATTTTTTTATATAGTTATTTTCAAATAATGATTTATAGGTTATAATTAACCTGATTATGCGTGGACAGGTTCCGGATAATCTACACCCATAGTATCAACAGTTACTGTTTTCATTATCTGAGGTTTAACCGGACGGTCACCCCATGATGTTTCAACGGTAGCGATCTTATCTACAATATCCATACCTTCGATGACCTTGCCGAATGCGGCATATGCACCATCTAAGTGTGGAGCTGCCTTGTGCATGATGAAGAACTGTGAACCTGCAGAATCAGGCATCATGGCACGAGCCATTGAAAGGACGCCCGGTGTGTGCGCAAGATTGTTTTCAAAACCATTCTGTGCGAATTCACCCTTTATCTGATAGCCCGGACCACCTGTTCCTGTGCCTTCAGGACATCCGCCCTGGATCATGAAACCATTGATGATCCTGTGGAATGTAAGCCCGTTGTAGTAACCTTTTTTAACCAGAGAGATGAAGTTGTTTACTGTGTTTGGAGCTATCTCAGGATAAAGCTCAGCCTTCATAACATCTCCATTTTCCATTGTGATAGTAACGATTGGATTTGCCAAATTAATCACCCTTTCTATAATTGATTGTTGTGACTAATCATATCATTACTTTTAAGAACAGGCAAATAAAAAATATATTAAACAAATATCTTATAAGGAGCAGATGACATGACGAGAAAAGATAAAAAGAAAATATACAAAGGAGTGAAGCTGATAATTGCCCTTGTGGCAGTGCTTCTTTTGATTTCAGTTCTCGGAGGCACTGTGAAGAACAACTACAGTGAATTCATGAAGGAATATAAAGGAACCGAGCATGTGGCAGGTACGGATGTACAGGTTGAGATCCCTAAGGGAGCAAGCTCAGCCAAGGTAGCTTCTATACTTCACAAAGCAGGACTTATAAAGTATGAGTATGCATTTGTTCTGAGAATAAAAGGAACGGAGTATAAAGACAAGCTTCAGCCGGGCACATTTACTCTTAATACCGGTATGAGCACTCTGGAGATGATAGAGCAGCTCTGCTACGTTGAACCAACACCGGAGCCTATTGCCAAGCTTACTGTTCCGGAGGGGTATACAATAGAAATGATAGCTGCCAAGTGTGAGGAAGAGGGCATATTCACAGCCCAGGAGTTCCTGGATGAGGTGGCAAGCGGAAAGCATGGCATTTCATATACCAAAGATCATGAGACCGGAGACTATGAGCTTCAGGGCTTCCTGTTCCCGGCTACTTATGATATCTACGAAGATACAACACCTGGAGATCTCATTGACAAGATGCTTGCCAAGTTCGAGGAGGTTTACGCGGGTCTTGATAAGTCAAGGATTGCAGAACTCGGATATTCAGATTATGAGATTATAACAATGGCATCCATAGTTGAGCGTGAGGCAAAGCTCAGCGAAGAGCGTTCTATAATCGCGGGAGTTATATACAATCGTTTAAATGCAGAAATGATGCTTCAGATGTGTCCTACAGTATTGTATCCGCTGACAAAGGGTATATATGACAAGTCGGAAGTTACATATGATGATCTTGAACTTGTATCACCATATAATACATACAATAACTATGGTCTTCCTATAGGACCTATATGTAATCCCGGTGAGGCATCCATTGAGGCGGTTCTCTATCCTGATGATAACAATTACCTGTATTATCATGTGAATGAAGAAGCCGATGACGGAAGCCACATTTTCTCCGAAGATTATGATGGGCATATAAATACACAGTAGTTGTATGGACAAGATATAACAAATTGCTGAAAATATGCCGTATATTCTTTATTCTTTTATATAAAATGCTTGCGGTAAATGATAAAATTATATATAATTATAGAGTATGTATGCAAAATGCGGGATTGTGTACCGCGCCTTGCATGTTCGCAGTGCGATAGGAGGAATATTTGATGAGGAAAGTGAATTTCAAGGTAAGAAATATTGGCTCTGAGAAGTACTTATCATATGTATTGGATGACGATTGCGATTTCGATGAAGAGCTTTTGGATTACCTCGAAGACAATAAGATTGGGGAACTTATAGATATTATATATGAGGAGGACGATGAGAACGATTACTTCACATATAACATTACTGATAGAGTCACTGTAGATACCCTTTTTAAGGATAAGGTTAATGCAGAGAAATTATTAGGAGTTATAAGAGGTATTGCAACCAGTATCGTGAACCTCAGAGATCTGGGTATACCAATATCATACATTATACTTCACAGAGGCTTTACATATGTGAACCCTGTTACATATGACGTTAAGCTCATATGTCTGCCGGTTGAGTCGGGTGCCAGCATGAATGCGGAGTTCAGACATTTTGCCAAGAACCTTATAGTGAATGCCCAGTATGATACAACAGAGGACTGTAATTACATTGCGAAGGTTCTTAATCTGTTAAATGTGGAGAAGTTCACCATAAGAGCATTCGCCGGTGAACTTACAGAGCTTATGGAATCCGCAGGAATGGATGTTGAGGAAGCGTATGTGGATCTTGACGGCGGGATAGAAGTTTCACAGTCAGCGAATGCGGTTGCCGATGAAGGAAACGGAATCGATGATCTTCCGGAATTTGAGGACGTTGCATTTGATGAGGAAGATGATGATGGGCTCGATATGTATGAGGAAGAGCCGACGGAGGCGAATACCATATTCAAGGATCTTGATCTTGACGCTGAGGAGCCTTACGACGGCGAGACAGAGACCCTTACATCAGGGGAGTCTGTGGCAGCCGGTGTGGGTTCGGTCAACATGGATGCCTTTGACGACAGTGCCCTTGAGGAGCTTAAGATAGATGATACCCTTGAGGAATATCCGGATGATGAAGTGGCATCGGAGGAAGAGGCGGCAGCAGAGCCTGAGCTTGATCTTGAGGATATAATACCTGAGATTAAACCGGTTAAGATACAGCCTAAGGTTGAGGAGATTGCCCATACAGCAGAGGGTGTTACAGAGGTTGCACCTGTAGCGGAAACGGAGGACAAACCGGTTCTCATTGATACAACAGAGATAGATGCTCTTATAGATCATCCTCCTGTTATGAAGAGTATCAAGATAAACAGAGCTAAGATCATTCAGAGAGCAGTAAACGAGCTTGAGGATGATAAGATAGAAAATCCTACAGAGAACATTATTGCTTCAGGACTTGATGCGGATGCCGAGCCTGAGACTAATATGGATCCTGCAACAATTCCGGAAGCAGGAAATGATGATGAGACAGGTTCTACTGTTGAGCTTACAGCGGGAATGAACGTTGTGCCGGATACAGATGAGGATAATAAGGCGTCAAATGCACCAAAGGCTATGCCGTATATAGTGAGGGTTAATACCGGAGAAAGAGTTATGATCAATAAGGCGGTATTTAAGATTGGCAAGGCAAACCGAGGGGTTGATTTTACCATCAGCGGTAATGGTGCGGTAAGCAGAGTGCATGCCATAATATATCAGAGAGAGGATGGATGTTATCTGAAAGACAACAAGACCACCAACTCAACATATGTAAATGGACAGAAGCTTGCGGAGAACCAGGAGGTACTTCTTAAGAACGACTCAGAAATAGTTCTTGGAGATGAAGATTTTATTTTTAAATTAAGTTAATAACCAAGACCCTCTGATATGGAGGGAAGGAGCAGGTAGCAATACCTGCTTTTGGTTATGTAGTGATGTCCGTGACATCGTTACGCTGCAGCAACCCTTGTCGTAGGAAGCGTCAAGTGTCGAAGACATATTTATAATGGTTGCTGCTCGATGGTGTTATTATACTGCACGCTGATTTGATGTTCTTTTTTAACATAAATCGGCTGATGATCAATAAGGGGAGGATTACGGAATGAAAAAAGACAGACTTGTTTCAAGAGTTGAAGACGGAAAGCATAGCCTTAAGTATAATCTTGATGTAGAGGATGCGGTTGATACCAGAGTATACGATATGAGTACAACAGGAAAGCTGCCTCATATGTTCCCATGCCACATGGAAGAGGATGGGGGAGCAAGGATATTCACATATAAGATAGGTGATAAGGTGCCTGTTCAGGAGTTCTTGAAAAAAGAGGTGAATAAGCCACAGATGCTGACACTTCTCTATAACCTTCTGGCGGGACTGGAAGATTTCGGACTGAACATGGTATCTCTCAGTTATGTGGCAAAGGATGTACAATACATATATGTCACACCTGAAAATCAGGAGGTTTCGTTCGTGGTGGTGCCTGTAAATAAGGAAACTACGGATCTCAATGAAGTCAGACAACTGATAAAGGACATTGTTGCAGGTGCAAGATACTTCGAGATGGACAGGGACAACTATGTTGCAAAGCTCATAAGCTTTTTAAACAGACCGGGAACATTTTCTCTTGGAGACATGAAGAAGTATGTTGAACAGATGCTTCTTGAGATAGGAATAGATATAGCTGCTATAAATAAAAATAAGCAGGAACAGATCAAGGCTGCAGAAAAGGCAAACGCAGATGCAGGCAAAGTAAGCAGGCTTGGCGTAATGATGAACAATGCGAGGATGAATGAAAATGTTCAGGCACCGATGCCGCAGGGACAGCCGGGCTTCGGTCAGGCACCAATGCCGGGCTTCGGCCAGTTCGGTCAGCCGGCACCAATGCCACAGAACCAGAACAGACCGGTACAGAATGGACAGGCGAATTTTGGACAGCCGGCACCGATGCCACAGGGACAGCCGGGCTTCGGCCAGGCACCAATGCCGGGCTTCGGACAGTTCAGTCAGCCGGCACCAATGCCACAGAACCAGAACAGACCGGCAAACTTTGGACAGCCGGCACCGATGCCACAGGGACAGCCGGGCTTTGGCCAGGCACCAATGCCGGGCTTCGGCCAGTTCGGTCAGGCACCAATGCCGGATTTCAGTCATTTTGGACAGCCAGCTCCGGGATTTAATAACTTCGGCCAGGCACCAGAAGAACCATCAATGCCGGCCGCACCAAAAGCACCTGAGGTACCGCCGATACCTGAAGTACCGCCGATACCTGAAGCACCTCAGACACCGGAAATATCATCAATGCCGGAATTTGATGATGACCAGAAGACAATATCAGCAGATGATCTTGAAGATCTGATAAATATACCGACACCAAAGAGCCCTGAAGTGCCACCAGTGCCGGAAGCACCAAAGGCACCTGAAGTACCACCGATGCCGGAAGCACCAAAGGCACCTGATGTGCCACCTATGCAGAATAACGGCTTCCCACCATTTGGCGGATTTATGCAGGGAAACAACGGATTTGCATCTGGTATGGCATCAAATATGCCGCCTGTATCAGAAGCACCGGTGCCACCGATGCCACCTATGCCATCGATGCCGGCTGCACCACAGACACCGGCCATGCCGGCTATGCCGGAGCCACCACAGGTTACGGAAATGCCACAGGAACCACAGATGCCTCATGCAGAGGGACTTCCTAAGAGACCTCAGATGAATGAAGAAGAGATCTCCGTAAGTGATATTCCATCAATGCCGGAGAGACCTGTTCCATATCTTGTAAGAAAGAAAACAGGTGAGAAGATATATATTGATAAGGATGAATTTGTGATTGGCAAGTCTGCTAACCATGCAGATTATACAATAAGAGACAATACAGCAGTAAGCCGTGCTCACTGCATAATATCCAGAAGAAACGGAGTGTGCTATATAAGGGATAATAACTCCACAAATGGTACATTTATAAATGATCAGGAGCTTGACCGTGGCGGTGAGAGATTCCTTACAAATAATGTAACGGTGAAACTTGGAGATGAAGAATTTGTATTCTTTATCAGATAGATTTTTTGGAGTCGGGCCTTTGTCATAGGAGGTACCCGTGCATCGCAGATGCATATTGTAATTGTGATGCCGGATGAATAGGGGGGGAGCAATCCCCAAAAGACAAATTTTAATAGGCTGATGTTCAAGAATGCGGGAGGAGAAAATATGAGATATAAGGCTGCCTACCATACAGATGTGGGCATAAGGAAAAAGACTAATCAGGATTCCCTTGCAATAAAAATAGCGGATACACCTTATGGTATGGCTGCATTTGCAGTTATATGTGACGGCATGGGCGGACTTGCCAAGGGTGAGGTGGCAAGTAAGGAAGTGATATGTGCTTTCTCGGACTGGTTTCAGGAGAGCTTCGCTGAGATGATAGACAATGATTCGTTTGATGAAGAGTTGATGAGGAAACAGTGGCATAGTATTGCAGTGAATGAAAACGAGATCCTGAAAGCCTACGGAGAGGACAACGGCATAATGATAGGTACAACCCTTACAGCGATGCTGATGTTCAGGGATAGCTACTATATCATACATGTGGGAGACAGCCGGGCGTATGAGATAACCGGCACGGAAGCCAGGCAGCTGACAAATGATCAGACCTTCGTTGCCAGGGAGGTCGCTGCCGGAAGAATGACTCCTGAGCAGGCGGAGGTGGACAGTCGTAGAAGCGTCCTTCTCCAGTGTATCGGTGCTTCACCGGTTGTTGAGCCTGACTTTATAAAAGGGGAAGTTGTGGGAGATGCAGTATATATGTTGTGCTCAGACGGCTTCAGACATAAGATAAGCAATGAGGAAATGATAGAGAGGATAGGTCCTGCAGCAGATGTGGATGATGATGCGCTGACTACGGGCTGCCAGTTTCTTACAGAGCTTGATAAGTACAGGAAAGAGACTGATAATATTACAGTGTTATGCATTAGAACTACACCATAGATATAAACGGGTGTAGCGGGGAGATAATATGACAGAATTAGGAACAGTATTAGACGGAAAATACGAGATCCTGAAGCAGGTTGGTAAAGGCGGAATGTCTATAGTTTATCTTGCTATGGATAACCGTCTGAATAAACAGTGGGCGGTAAAGGAGATAAAGAATGACGGCTCCAAGAGCACTGAGACATTGCTTAAAGGTCTTGAGAGAGAGGCAAATATATTAAAGAACGTAGATCATCCGGTACTTCCACGAATAGTGGATATTATTAATGAGAATGGTACCATCTACGTAATAATGGATTTTGTAGAAGGAAAGCCTCTCAGTGATGTATTAAAGACAGAGGGAGCCCAGAGCCAGAGAGATGTTATTGAGTGGGGGCGTGCTCTTGCCAGTGCCCTTGATTACCTTCATTCCATGAACCCGCCTATAATCTACAGAGATATGAAGCCTTCCAATGTAATGCTTAAGCCGGATGGCTCGGTAAAGCTCATAGATTTCGGTACTGCAAAGGAATATATAATAGAGAATAACGCAGATACAACAGCTCTTGGAACAAGAGGTTACGCTGCACCGGAGCAGTTCGGTGATGCCCAGGGACATGGTATCTACAACACAGACGCAAGAACGGATATATATAATCTGGGTGCTACACTGTACCATCTGGTTACAGGTAAGAACCCATGTGAGCCACCTTATGAGATCAAGCCTATAAGACAGTGGAATCCGGCTTTATCATCAGGACTTGAGCAGATCATAATAAAATGCTGTCAGCCAAATCCTAATGACAGATATCAGTCCTGTTCAGAGCTTTTATATGCCCTTGACCATTACAATGAGCTTGACAATACATATAAGGCAAAGGCGAAAAGGAAGATCATTGCATTTGCAGTGACCGTAGGATTATCCCTTGTTTCTGTAGGTGTTGCCGTAACGGGTGGACTCCAGAAGAGAGCACTTAAATATAAGAATTACGACAATCTTATTAAACAGGCTGCGAATACAACAGATGTAAATGAGGCCATAGATTACTACAAGCAGGCGGTTGATATTGATGATTCCAAGTCTGAAGCATATATTGGTCTTCTGGATGAATACAATATTTATTATAAGCCGGCTGAGGATGAGAATGAGAATGCAGGATCAGAGCTTGGAGCTAAGTATGTGCTTAGCCACATTGATGCCGTTGATGATGAGGTTAAATATGAGCTTGCTCTTACCTATTATAATTATCTGGAGGATTACAAGACGGCATCAACATACTTCAAGGAGGTTAAGAACTCCGATGGTGATGATGCGGAGGTTGCAGGCTATTATGCGGCTATCTGTGATAACAAGCTTAAGACCAATGCCAGCTATGATGACGAGGCAGACAGCATAGCTGCATTTGAGAAATACAATTATAATCAGGTGGACAGAGGCAACAAGAACAGGTATATTAACTACTATAATATAGCTTCTATATATGTAGATAACATGACAGATAACACCGAACTGGCGAATAAAGTTATCCAGATGCTTGCAGGTAACGCCGGCGAGAACATTGACGGAGCAATAAGTGAGCTGAATGATAATCCAAAGGCGTTTGATGAGGTTAATAAGAAATATTACCTGTGTCAGTATTACAGATTTCTTGCAGATGCATATGAGGTCCTTGAGGATTATACAAATGAAGCTATAATGTGTGAGAATTACATTTATGCTATAGAGGACTCCATTATTGACGGAAGTGCAAAGGATTCTGACAAGAAGGCCTATGCAAGCTACAGCAACAAGGAGGCTTCTGCTTATACCAAGGTAGGAAATGATTCCAAGGCGGCTGATGTATATTCCAAGGCAGAACAGACCCTTGGAAGCGACGGATATGCAGCTTCAGTATATGTGGCACATCTTAATTTCCTCTGTACAAAGTATAAGTCGGAGTATGGTACAAATCCTGCTACATGGAAGGGCAGGGATGGTGAGAAGGCTGTCAAGGCAGTATACGAAGCAGGAAATAAGATAGAGTCTCTCAGAAGTAAGAGTAATACACAGTGGAACTCGTTGATAAATGATTCTGTTATAGCAGAGATCATAGCAAATTAAAAAGGGAGTGATGTCATGGAAACTTTATACACTATAATGTTATATGGCGGCATTGCTCTTGCGGTAATATGTGCAGTGGTCGCGGTTATATTATTTGTGAAGCTTGATATACCTAAGGCAATCGGTATAGTTACAGGTTCCACAGCCAGAAAACAGATCGAGGAGATTCGTGAGAAAGGATATGAAAGTGTCCAGGGTGGAGGAGCATCAAAGAAGGAGGCTATTAAATCCAAGGACAAAAAGGAACATATTGAGGTTCGTTCCGTAAGCGCTTCTGCGGGGAAGCAGGCCGACAACGGCAGTAAGCAGGAGAGCAGAGGTGATCACGTCAGTGCAAGCGCAAAGCATCAGGCGGCTGTAAGAAATGCTGTCAGAGAGAATGTGAACACTGTAAGATATGAAGAAGATGAGGCAACTGATGTGCTTGGTGAGAACTACAATGAGGAAGCTACCGATGTCCTTACAGAGAGCTATGAAGAGGGAGCCACCGATGTCCTTACAGAGAGCTATGAAGAGGGAGAAACTGACGTCCTTACAGAAAGCTACGAAGAAGGAGCCACAGATATCCTTACAGAGGATTATGAAGAGAATGAGGGCGAAACCAATGTACTTACAGCAGGGCTTGAGGATGGAGAGCGGACTGATGTAAGAAAAGATACGAAGTTAAAGATGATAGTAGATGTGATTGTAGTACATACAGATGAAGTGGTATAGGAGGGGTGAGAATATGAAGAGAATTTCAAATCTACATCGCCTGATAGCACTGACAATGGCGGTAGTTATGATTATTACCCTGGCAGTGTTCGATAACAGATTCAGGACAAATGCGGCAAATGCACAGGAAAATATTGATATTTCCAAGCTTGAATCAGAATTTGATACTAATATCCAGGTGAGCGAAACAGGCGGTACGGTTATCACAGATCAGCTTAAGAAGGCTATGGTGGCAACCGGTAAGGCTACAGACTTTGAGTTCTATGGCAATTATTACATAAGAGTTAATGACGGTGCAACATATGTTAATCTTGCTACAGATACAGACGCGGCCAAGAGACCTGTTGCTGCATCATCATTACCTGCAGTTAAGGTTGATAAGGATAATAAGCAGGAATTTGTAGAGGTTTATACTCTTGAAGACAAGGGTACAGATCTCGAAAAGTATGTGTTCAAGGGAATGATAAGACTCCTCTATGATGATGTTAAACCATCTATTGACAGGAAAGAGCTTGTATCAACCGACGGCATAAAGGATAAGGGCGGTTACCTTCTTGTGCAGGAGGGAAAGACCGTGAAATATCACATATATGCCGGAG
>OHYG01000031.1_pt1 | contig 76160 bp, 68 predicted proteins | sample 1580221 | NCBI WGS metagenome assembly OHYG01 (sample SAMEA3882521, study PRJEB24775) | human gut metagenome | biome: human-associated habitat; feature: intestine environment; material: feces | place: Netherlands | collected 2009/2010 | reverse complement strand
AGCCCCGGCGAAGCCGGGGCGCCCTGCGGGCCGATGCGCGGTATGCAGGGATTTGCGGGGAAGCAGAAACCAGCCCCTCCTTTTGCGGAGAGGCTGGCAGAAAAGCAAAGCGGGGCGATCAGCCCTCCGCGCCGCGGCGGTTGGTGATGCCGTGGATAACGAACAGGGTAGCAAGCATAAGGACAATGCCGATGGGCAGGACGATGACGGCATTGGGAACGAAGCCTGCGATGATGTAGGTAAAGAAAGCAACAATAGCCACAGTGGCTGCGTACGGGAACTGGGTGGAAACATGGTTCAGATGGTTGCACTGGGCACCGGCGGAAGCCATGATGGTGGTATCGCTGATGGGAGAAACATGGTCACCGAATACCGCACCGGCGAGACAGGCGGAAACGCCAACAATCATCAGGGTGAAGTCAGCCTTAAAGACCTCGGTGACAATGGGGATAAGGATGCCGAAGGTGCCCCAGGAGGTGCCGGTGGCAAACGCCAGTCCGCAGGCAACCAGATAGATAACAGCGGGCAGCAGGCTGTAAAGGCTGCTGGAAGCGCTGTGCATCATGCCGGCGACAAACTCCTTGGCGCCCAGCAGAGTGGTCATATTCTTGAGGGAGGTGGCCAGGGTGAGGATGAGGATGGCGGGAACCATGGCGCAGAAGCCCTGGGGAATGCAGCTCATGGCATCCTTGAAGGAAATGACCCGGCGGAGAACGAAATAGATGACGGTAAAGACCAGCGCCACAATAGCGCCCCAGGGCAGGCCGAAGAAGGCATCGCAGTTGGCAAAGGCATCGATGAAATTATCGGCGCCATTGAGGTAGCCGGAGTAGACCAAACCGCTGACGCACAGCACCACCAGCACAATGATCGGCAGCAGCAGGTCGATCACCTTAGCGCGAGGATTGGAAACTTCCTCAACGGCCTCGGGCTGCTCGCCTTCGGTGAACAGGTCGTTATTGCGGATGGCGTTAAGCTCATGCCGGCGCATGGGGCCGTAGTCCATGCCGGTCTTGCAGAGGAACAGCACCATAACGATAGTGAGCAGCGAATAGAAATTAAATGGAATTGCACGAATGAACAGATCAAAACCGCTGTAATCCTCCACAACGCCGGAGACGGCAGCTGCCCAAGAGGAAATGGGGGCGATCATGCAGATGGGGGCGGCGGTGGCATCGATGAGATAGGCGAGCTTGGCGCGGGAAACACGATGGCTATCCGTTACCGGGCGCATGACGCTGCCGACGGTGAGGCAGTTGAAGTAGTCATCCACGAAGATGAGCACGCCCAGCAGGAAGGTAGCGAACATGGCGCCGCCGCGGGTCTTGATGTGGGTCTTGGCCCAAGCGCCGAAGGCCGCGGAGCCGCCGGCCTTATTGAGCAGGGCAACAAGGATGCCGAGCAGCACGAGGAACATGAAGATACCGGCGTTATCACGGATGGCGGCCACTACGCCGTCATTGAGCAGAGAGTCGAGCGCCTCCACATGGAAGCCGGCATAGAACAGGGCGCCGGCCACAGCGCCGATGAACAGGGAGCTGTACACTTCCTTGGTGATGAGGGCCAAACCGATAGCGATGATGGGGGGAACGAGTGCCCAAAATGTACCAAACATAAGATTTACCTCCTGAAAAATGGGACGAAAAAAGCCATGAGAAATGCGGAAAACAAATCTCATGGCCGGCGTAATAAAAACAAATAGCAATAACGCAGGAACCCGCTGATAGCTCTCCACAGTTTCTGTGACAGTCCGCAGCATATTCTGCTGCGTCCCAGCAAAAAGGCTCTCGGGGGAGCGCTTTCGCTTCGGCGGCTTTCCCTTTCTCCCTCCCCGGTCTCCCGGACCGTATGGGGATGGTTACTGATGAAACCCGCAACCTCTACCAAATTGGCTTTATTCTGTTGTCACATTTATAGCACCGTTAGCGGAACAATGCAAGTGTTTTTTTACAAATTGGTCACATTTTGGGGACACGCTAATATATTGACGAAGTTTTGCGTGATATTTTGTAGTAAATGCACAACGAAAAAGGATGAGGCTCCCCGCCGAAGGGAGAGCCTCTGGAAAAGTTATTCGTGGTGCAGGATCATGCGGGCACATTTATAAACATCGCCGCAGCCAAGGGTAAGGATCAGATCACCGGACTCGGAATACCGATCGACATAATCCGCCATGGCCTGGAAGGATGGCAGGCAGACACAGCCGGGGATCTTTTCGCCCAGATCCTCCGAGGTGATGTGGTAGGTATTGACCTCCCGGCTGCCCATGATGGGCGAAAGCACCACGCGGTCGGCGATGGACAAGGCGGAGACAAAGTCCTCCAGCAGCATATAGGTGCGGCTAAAGGTGAAGGGCTGGAACACGGCCCATACACGCTTAAAGTCCAGCTCCTTGGCGGCGGTGAGGGTGGCGCGCAGCTCCGCCGGGTGGTGGGCGTAGTCATCGGCAACGGTAGCGCCTTTATGCGTTTTGCCCAGCACCTCAAAGCGGCGGCCGGCCCCAGTAAAGGCAGCCAGGCCGGCAGCGGCCTGCTCCGGGGTGGCGCCCAGCTGCATGGCGCCCGCGGCGGCGGCAATGGCATTGAGGATATTGTGGTCGCCGGGGATCTGCAGGTGGATCTCGGTGAGGGGCTTGCCGCGGAACATGAGGGTAAAGCGGCGGTCTAGCCCGCCCAGGTGGCGGAGATTGGCGGGGTAATAGTCGTTGGTGTCCTCCCAGCCAAAGGTGAGGAAGGTTCTTCCCTCCCCTGCCGCTTCCTCCATGGCACGGCAGGTTTTTTCATCGCTGCCGTTATACAGGACGGTATGGGCCTTTTGGGCGAACCTGGTGTAGCTCTTCATGGCGTTTTCCACAGTGTGGAAGTATTCCATGTGGTCATTATCGATATTGAGGACAAGGGCGATATCCGGGTGGGTGGAAAGGAAGGTATCCTTGAATTCGCAGGCCTCGTACACAAAGCGCTGCGTTGACCCGCTGCGCCCGTACCCGCCTATGGTCCGCAGCTTGCCGCCGATGACGGCGGAGGGATCCAGTCCCGCCATATAGAGGATCTGGACGATCATGGCGGTGGTGGTGGTTTTACCGTGGGTACCGCAGACGCCCAGCGCCTCGCTGTACCAGCTGGAGACGGCGCCCAGCATTTTGGCGCGTTCCCACAAGGGCAGGCCGCTTTCCCGCGCGGCGATGAGCTCGGGGTTGGTATCCATAATGGCGGCGGAATAGAGGATGAGATCGGCGCCCCTGATATTTTCGGCGCGCTGCCCCATCGTCACCTCGATGCCCATCTGACGCTCCAAATTGACAATGTCGCTTTCGTTATTATCGCTGCCGGTAATGGTGTAGCCCCGGCCGTGCAGGATTTGCACCAGCGGGAACATGCCGCTGCCGCCGATGCCGATGCAATGGATATGTTTGACCCCTTCCGGGATTGTTTCAATCGGTTTTTCCATACTGTGACCGCCACCTTTAAGAATTTCATACATGGTATATTATACCCCATTAGCAGGGCTTTTGACAATAGCAACGGGCATTTTAATACAAAAAGCGGCGGGAAGTGCATAATTTGCCAGGCGGCGGACAAGGCTAATGGCATGCGAAGCCCGCAGGCGCAGGCGGCGGGCGGCAGGATCGGATGAGGGCAAGGAGGGGGCGAAGGCAGGCTGGCGCCCGGTGAAGACGGGCTAGCGCCTGTCGAGGCCCTGACACAGCCCTCGCCGATCATTCCGTTCGCTGCCTGCGCCCAACAACAATAAAAGGCATCTGAAAGGAGAAACAGGCATGAATATCACCGATATTCGGATCCGCAAAATTTACGAGGACGCACGGCTGAAGGCGTTGGTTTCGGTCACCATAGACGGCGACCTGGCTGTACACGATATCAAGGTCATTGAGGGGCCGGAGCGGCTCTTTGTGGCGATGCCCAGCCGCAAGGATGAGAATGGGACATTCCGTGATATTGCCCACCCCATCACGCCGGAGGCGCGGCATACCCTGGAAGAGGCGATCCTGGACCGATACCAGACCCACCTGGCCCAGCTGGAGGCCGAACAAGCCGCGACTCCGCATATTCCGGCATAAGGCTGCATAATATGGGAGGAAAGGACCGGCAGGCTCTTTCCTCTTTTTTCTTTACAAGACACCGGAATTTTGCTATAATATCACATGGTCAAAGCGCCAGTACCGCCCGGTTTGTGTACCGCGGGCGGATGACGAGGTGGAGGGAGTATCGAAAATTCGGCGGATGCCCTCCCGCTGCTGCCACAGCGCAGGCCGGCGCAAAAACACGGGCGACCGTGCAACAAAGAGCCGGCCATGGATAACGAACAAAACAGATATCCCATGCGGGGAATGTTTTTTGGCATCCCTGCGGGACTCCGCGGAGAGAAACAGCCTGTATTCTCCCCTTTGGTTTTCGTTATCCTGCCGGCGCAGCTGCTGTACCGGCCCGCCGTGCCATAGGGTAAAAGCACTTTTAGCGAAGGTTTCTCTCCCGCGCCATGGATATCTGCGGGAAAGGAGCCTTATTATTTATGTGTGGAATCATTGGTTATTCGGGGGCGGAATACGCCCGGGAAAAGCTGCTGCATGGGCTGGAAAACCTGGAATACCGCGGCTATGATAGCGCCGGTATTGCCCTGTGGGACGAGGGAAAAATAGAGGTCATCAAGGCGGCAGGGCGGCTGAGCAACCTGCGGGCCGCCTGCGGCGACCAGTGCCTTGCCAGCCACTGCGGCATCGGGCACACCCGCTGGGCCACCCATGGCGTGCCCAATGATGTGAATGCCCACCCCCACCGGCAAGGCCGTGTGACGCTGGTGCATAACGGCATTATAGAAAACTACCGGGCGCTGCGGGAGCGGCTGGAGCGTGAAGGATATCACTTCCTGACCCAAACCGATACCGAAATAGCGGCGGCACTGCTGGACCACCATATGAAGCTGCACGAGAGCCCTGTGGCAGCCATCCATGCCGCTACGGCGGAGATGGAGGGAGCTTACGGCTTCTGTATGCTGCTGGAAGGGGAACCGGATACCGTTTACGGCATCCGCCGGGGCAGCCCGCTGATTGCGGCCAAGGATGAGACCGGTAGCTATGTGGCCTCCGATGTACCTGCCATTATAGAATACACCCGGCAGTATTACCTGCTGGAGGAGGAAGAAGTGGTGGTGGCCCATTACGGGGAGCTGCGTTTTTACGCCCCGGACGGGACCCCCATCGAAAAAGAAGCCAAGATTGCCAACTGGTCGGTGGAGCAGGCACAAAAGGGCGGCTATCCCTGCTTTATGCAGAAGGAGATTCACGAGCAGCCCCGCGCCCTGGCCGATACCATTGATGGGCGTACCAAGGATGGGTTTGTGACTTTTGAGGGTGATGGCCTGCCGGATGGCTTCTTTCGGGATGTGACCAAGCTGTATGTTTCCGCCTGCGGTACCGCCATGTACAGCGGTATGGTAGGTAAGGCGATCATAGAAAAGCTGGCGCGGCTGCCGGTAGAGGTGGAGGTAGCCAGCGAGCTGCGCTACCGCGATCCCATCTTTACCCCAGGGTGCGCGGCGGTGGTGGTGAGCCAAAGCGGCGAAACCGCAGATACCCTGGCGGCGCTGCGGCTCTTTAAGGAAAACCATATCCCCGTTATAGGTATCGTGAATGTGGTAGGCTCCTCCATTGCGCGGGAGGCCGACTACTGCCTGTACACCTACGCCGGGCCGGAAATTGCGGTGGCCAGCACCAAGGCCTATTCGGTGCAGGTGGCAATGATGTATCTGCTGGGCTTCCGCATTGCGGCGGATAAGGGCGCCCCGATGGACTGGTGCCGCCGCCAGCTGCCGAAGCTGCTGAATGCTGTCAGCTACCTGCCGCATGTATTGGCCATGGAACCGGAATTTTTCCGGTATGCCGAGGGACTGAAAAATGCCGAGCATCTCTTCTACCTCGGGCGGGGGTTGGATTACTCGCTGGCGATGGAGGGCTCCCTGAAGCTCAAGGAGATCAGCTACATTCACTGCGAGGCCTACGCCGCCGGAGAGCTGAAGCACGGGACTATTTCCCTGATTACCGACGGCACCCCGGTGATAGCATTGGCGACCCAGCGCAAGACGCTGGGCAAGATGATAAGCAATGTGAAGGAAGTAAAAGCCCGTGGGGCGCATGTGCTGCTCATTACGCTGGAAGGGCTGGAAGTCGACCCCGAATGCTATGATGAGATTATCCGGCTGCCGGCAGTGGAGGACGAATATGTGCCGCTGCTGTTAGTTGTCACCTTGCAGCTCATCGCGCTGGGAGCGGCCAATGCCCGCGGCTGCGATGTGGATAAACCACGCAACCTGGCCAAGAGTGTAACGGTGGAATAATCAATAAAACGCAAAAAGAGACCCTGCGAAGGGTCTCTTTTTTGCGGCATGCATAAAAGCAGGGCGGCGGGGCGGAGCGAGGGAGGGTTGCCTATCCCAAAGGGATGGCGCCCCGACGGAGAGCGGAGCGCCGCCGCCCGGATGGGGCAGGCTTAGGCTTTGGGGTAGCCCTGCGGGTTTTTGCTTTGCCAGGCCCAGGTATCCCGGCACATATCCTGCAGTGTATACTGTGCCTGCCAGCCGAAAAGCTCCTTTGCTTTGGCGGCATCAGCCCAGTATTCCGGCAGATCGCCCGCCCGGCGGGGACCAATGACATAGGGGACCTCCCGGCCGCTGGCTTTCCGGAACGCTTCGATGACCTCCAGCACACTGTACGGGGTACCGGTGCCCAAGTTGACCGCCGTGACACCAGGGTGTTCCATGGTGTAGCAGGCCGCCCGGTGGTGCCCCGCAGCCAGGTCCATCACATGGAGATAATCCCGGCGGCAAGTGCCATCGGGGGTGGGGTAATCATCGCCGAACACCATAAGGCGTTTCCGCCGGCCGACCGCCACCTGCGCGATGTAAGGCAGCAGATTATTGGGGATGCCCTGAGGGTCCTCCCCGATGAGGCCGGAGGGGTGTGCTCCGATGGGATTGAAATACCGCAGCAGCACCGCCGAAAGGGTGGGATCGGCATGACAGGCATCCTCCAGAATCTTTTCGATCATGGCCTTGGTGGTACCGTAGGGGCTGGAGCACTCCCCACGAGGCATATCCTCCCGGTAAGGGATGGGATTGAGCGAGCCGTAAACGGTAGCGGAGGAAGAGAAGATAAACCGGCTGACACCGGCCTCCTTCATACACTCCAGTACCGTCAGGGCGGCATCGAGATTGGTACGGTAGTAGGAAAGGGGAATTTCGACAGACTCCCCCACCGCCTTTTTCCCGGCAAAGTGAATGACACAGTCGATTTTATTCTCACGGAAGATGCGGCGGACGGCTTCGCGGTCGGTTACATCGACATGGTAGGCAGGAAAATCCCGGCCGGTGATCTGCCGGAGGCGTTCCACTGCCACGGGGCTGCTATTGGAATAATCATCCGCTATGACAATATCACAACCCCGGTTCAGCAGCTCTACTGCGGTGTGGCTACCGATATAACCGGCCCCGCCGGTCAACAGTACATTCATGAGTTCACGCTCCCCTCTTTTTTAGCTTAATTATAATCGACTGCCCAGTAAAATCAATCCCCCTGCCAAAAGTGACAGGGGGGATGAAATTTGCGAAACTCAAGAACGCTTGTCCCGATCGTGATTGAGCATATCGATGAGGGCACTGATATCCAGGTCATCATTGATGGGCTCCTGCTCGGTCTGCGGCTCCACTTCAGTGATCTTGTCCTCCGGGACCTCGGTATCCACCGGGGGAGTGGGGATGCGGAAGCCGGATTCATGGTCAAAGTTGGTGGCAATGACGACGATCTTGATCTCATCCTCCAGCTTTTCATCAAAGGCGACACCCCAAATGAGGTTGACATCCGGGTGGGCGGCATCGTGGATCATCTGGGAAGCATTGGTGATGTCCTCCAGATCGACATCGGGCGGAACGAGGAAGTTGACGATAACGCCGCGGGCACCGTTGATGGAGGTTTCCAGCAGCGGAGAGGCGATGGCCATGCGGGCGGCTTCCTCGGCCTTATTGGGGCCGCTGGCAGCGCCCAGGCCCATATGGGCATAGCCGGCGTCCTTCATGATGGAGGTGACATCGGCGAAGTCCAGATTGATGATACCGGGAATATTGATGAGGTCGGAGATGCTCTGTACCGCCTGCAGCAGCACTTCATCCGCCTTGGCAAAGGCATTGGCCAGAGTGATCTTTTCCTGCGAGATACTGCGAAGGCGCTCATTGGGGATAACGAGCAGAGCATCCACATGCTCCTTCAGCCGCTCGATGCCGGCCGTGGCCTGATCCATGCGGCGCTTGCCCTCAAAGGAGAAGGGCTTGGTAACCACACCGACGGTGAGGATACCCATATCGTGGGCGATGCGGGCAATAACGGGAGCCGCACCGGTGCCGGTGCCGCCGCCCATACCGGCCGTGATATATACCATATCGGCACCGCGCAGCACCGAGGTGATCTCATCTTCGCTTTCCTCCGCTGCCTTTTCGCCCTTCATGGGGTCGCCGCCGGCACCCTGCCCGCGGGTCAGCTTATCACCGATGTGCAGCTTGTAAGAGGCATTGGAAAAACGCAGGGACTGATTATCGGTATTAACAGAGATAAATTCCACGCTGCTCATGCCGGATTGGATCATACGGTTGACGGCATTTCCGCCGCCGCCGCCGACGCCCAATACCTTGATCGCAGCCATTTTTTCGTAATCGTTATCCAGCTCTATATTCATCATCAGCACTATTGCCTCCTGTTTAGAGTTTTCTCCTAATCTATCATAACAGAAACATCATGAAAATGCAACCCAAAAGGCGTATATCTGCTACTGTTTTCCACCCAAAATGGCCAGATATTGTGCATCCGCCACCTGGGTAAGAGGCAGCTGCCGGGTGTAGGCCCGACCGCTGACCGAAACATCAAGGTACCCGATAAAATCGGCGGGAAGCTCATCCTGGATGATCTTTTGGGCGGTGAGCAGCTTGGTGGCCAAATCGTATTCGCTGCCCAGGCGCAGCTGGATGCGGTCCTGATAGACAGCCTTGTAGCTCTGCTCCTCCCCGATCTCAATATACCCGATCTCAGGGAGCATCCCGGCGTCCTCCAGGGCCGCGCGCACCTTATCCACACCGGCCAGGGTCTTCTGCCATTCCTCCGGCAGCTTTTCCCCGGCGGTATAGCCGGAAAAATCGGCACCAAGCAGCAGACAGGTATACTCCGGCAGAGAGGCACACTGCTCCAGCACCTTGCCATTGGCGGAAAGGGTGGTGACCCGCCCCATGCTGCCGATACAGGCGTAAATGGTATTGAACTCGTGCAGCTCCAGTTCCAGGGTATCAGGCAGGCGGCGGTGCAGCGTTACACACTCAATGTAGGGGCACAGGGCGGTAATTCGCTCATTCAGGGCCTTTTGGGAAATGGTGAAGATATTCTGCTCCTCCCCTATGTCGGCGGCTTCTATGATATCCTCGGCGGCGTAGCGGGTACTGCCGGTCACTTCTATATGGGTGGCCCTGCAAAATACACTGACACAGTAAAAGCCCACGCCGCACAGCACCGCCGCAAGCAGCAGGATAAACACCGCACGGCGGCGGCGACGGGTCTGCTGTTTACGGGTGGGCTTGGCAGTCATGGGCTTTGGTTCTCCTTCCTTTGGTTTAGACTTCCGTCAGGTAAATATCCGCGCCCAGATGGCGCAGGGTTGGAACAAAATCGGCATAGCCGCGTTCGATGTGGGAGATAGCTGTAACGCTGCTTTCTCCCTTTGCCGCTAATGCTGCTAGTACCACAGCGGCTCCGGCGCGCAGATCGGTGCAGGTGAGGGCTGACCCGATAAGGGGCACCCCCCGGATGACTGCATGACTGCCGACCACCGTGATATCCGCACCCAAGCGGCGCAGTTCCTCCACATGGGCCCAGCGCCGGGGAAAGACCGTTTCGGTAAAGGCGGTGTAGCCCTCTGCCGCGGCGGCCAGCGCCATAAAGATGGCTTGCAGATCGGTGGGAAAGCCGGGATACGGCAGCGTAACGATGCTGCCGGCCCCCTGTAAATGTTCTGGAGCGGTAAGGGTGATGCTCTGCTCCCCGGTGGTGATACGGCACCCCATACGCCGCAGCGCCGCCAGGGGCGCCGCCAAGTGTTCCGGGCTGGCGTACACTGTGATCTCTCCGCCGGTAATGGCCGCGGCAGCAAGGTAGGTCGCCGCCTCGATACGGTCCGGGAGGATGGCATGGCAGCAGCAGCCGGTTAGCGCTTCCCTGCCCTGCACCAGGATGGCGCCATCGGGCTGGGATTCTATTAGGGCGCCGCAGCCCCGCAGATAGGCCAGCAGATCGGAGATCTCCGGTTCGGCGGCGGCACCGGTGATTTTGGTTTCGGCAGGCGTTCCCGCCGCCGCGATGAGCAGGTTTTCGGTAGCGCCCACGCTGGGGTAGGGCAGCTGCACCGCGGCACCATGCAGACCGCCGGGAGCGGCACAGCGCAGGGTATCACCCTCCTCGCTGATGACCGCGCCCATTTGGCGCAGGGCGGAAAGATGCAAATCAATAGGACGGCCGCCCAGGGCACACCCGCCGGGCGGGCACAGGGTCACGCTCCCACAGCGGGCCAGCATCCCGCCTAGGAACAGAATAGAGGACCTCATGGCCCGCATCCATTCCGACGGAACATCCCGGCAGCCGGTATCCTCCCGGGTAATGATCAGGGTATCCCTCGCCCGTTCTACCGCAAAGCCCAGGTGCCGCAGGATGTGACAGCTCACCGCTACATCGCTGAGGTTAGGGCAGTTTTTAATCTCTGAACGACTGCACAGCACGGTAGCCGCCAGAATGGGCAGCACCGCGTTTTTGGCGCCGTGCGCCGCTATGGTCCCGCTTAGTCTGTTTCCTCCTGTGATCCGCAATCCGCGCATAAACGGCATCGCTCCCCCCTGTATTTGCCCTTGGGCTTTCGGGGGTATTCTATGCCTATACGGAATATTGGGTGAAAAAACAGGCCTTACAGCTTATTTTCTGTGAGTTTTATAAAGATCCAACAGTTCATCGGTGATATGGCCGCATGCATTGGGGACACCCAGTGCCTTGGCCGCCAGACCGATCTCCCGCAGCTTTTCGGGGTCGGCGGTCATTTCCTTTACAGCCGCCACCAGCTTTTCGCCGGTCAGATCTTTTTCCTCAATGACCACGGCAGCCTTATGATTGGCCAACACCATGGCATTGTGGTACTGGTGGTTTTCCGCCACATTGGGAGAAGGGATGAGCACTGAGGCCCGCCCCACTGCGGTCAGCTCCGCCAGCGTTATGGCACCGGCCCTGGCTATGACCAAATCGGCAGCCGCCAGACAATCGGGCATATCATGTATGTATTCCCGGATATCCAGGTTGGGGTTATTCTCATAAGCGACACCCTTTTCCCGCAGCAGCCGTGGCAGCAGCTCCACCCCATACCGGCCGGTGGCGTGGATGTGGTGCAGCTTTCCCTCCGGCACATGCCAGGCCATCAGCGCCGCTACGGCTTCATTGATGGTCTGCGCCCCCAGGCTGCCGCCAAAGGACAACAGACACAGCTGCCCGGGACGGACCCCCAAACGGGCGCGGGCGGCGGCCCGGTCGGCCGCAAGGATCTCCGGACGGACGGGGTTGCCGGTGACGATGTAATCTTGGCGCTGCGGCAGGTGCTTTTCCGCTTCCGGCACCGCCAGCAGGAACTTATCCACCTTCTGCGCCACCATGCGGTTGGAAACACCGGGCAGGGCATTGGCCTCGTGGGTCATACAGGGGATGCACAGTGCCGCCGCGGCCAGCAGAATGGGGGCCGAAATATAGCTGCCGGTACCCATCACCACATCAGGCGCAAAATCCCGCAGAATTCTTTTGGCGCGGCTGCGGGCCGTTACCAGCAGACATACGCTTTTGGCGTTATATTTGATGTTATTCCAGCTAAAACGGCGCTGGATGCCCATGGAGCGATAGGGGGCAAAGCGAAAGCCCGCCCGCGGCACCAGGGTCGCCTCCATGCCACCGGGGTTGCCTACAAAAAGGATCTCGCAATCCGGCACCCGGCGGCGCAGCTCGGTGGCCACCGCCAGCGCGGGATTGATATGACCGGCGGTACCGCCGCAGGCAAACAGAACTTTCATACGGATGTTACTCCTTTTCTACTGTCGTTTGGCGGGAGACCGAAAGCACGATGCCCATTTCTCCCAGCAGGATGGCCAGCGCCGTGCCGCCGTAGGAAAAGAACGGCAGGCTGATGCCGGTGGAGGGGATGGTATTGGTGACGACCGCCATATTAAGGATGGCCTGCACCCCCACCTGGGCAATGAAGCCGGTGACCAGCATGGCGCCGAAGCGATCGCGGGCCTTAATAACAATGGTAAAGCCCCGCCAGATGAGAAGGGCGAACAGCACAATGACCACCAACGCCCCCATGAAGCCCAGCTCCTCACAGACGACCGAGAACACATAGTCATTCTGCGGTTCCGGCAGGAAGAGGTACTTCTGCCGGGAGTTGCCGATACCGGAGCCCATCAGGCCGCCGGAGCCGATGGCATACAGCGACTGTAGGATCTGATAGCCGGTGCCCAAGGGATCAGAGGCCGGATTCTTCCAGATGGTGATACGCTCCATGGCGCGCTCGTGCAGCGAGGGCACCAGCATAATGGCGGCGACACCCGCGGCGGCAATGCCTCCCGCGGCGGCGATCCACTTCATGGGCAGACCACCCACCACCAGCATGATACCGCCCATCACCACCAACAGAATGGTGGCGGAAAGGTGGGGTTCCTTTACGATGAGGCCGGCATAAACGCCCAGCACCACCGCAAAGGGGAAAATACCGTAGCGGAACCGCCCCAGCTTTTTTTCATTGGAAACAAGCAGGTGCGAAAACAGCAGCACCAGTGAGAATTTAGCCAGCTCCGAGGGCTGAAACTGGAAACTGCCGATGAAAATCCAGCGATGGGCGTCATTGACCGGCGGCATGAAGTAGCACAGGATAAGCATGGCGGTGACCACCGGGAACAGCGGCCAGGCCAGCTTGCGCCACACATGGTAATCCAGGCGGGAAAAAACAAACATGGCCCCAAGGCCCACGACCGCCCACAGCAGCTGCCGCACAATGTAGTGGTAGCTGTTGCCTTCGCGGTAATAGCCCTGCGCATAGCTGGCGCTAAACATCATCACCAGCCCAAATACCAGCAGCAGAATGACCATTACCAAGAAGGTGAGGTCCACACTGGTATTCTCATATCGGGGGAACAGGCGGCGGAAGAATCCCTCCTGTGATTTGGGGCGCGCTCTGCGCCTACTTTCTGCCATGGCTTTCCGCCCCCTTTCCGTTGCTTTCTAAATTAAATCATCAGATAAACCGGAGCGCTAGAATGCCCAGCGCACTCCCGATGGCGGTGATAACGGCAAACATCACCACAATCTGTTTTTCGGTGTAGCCGCTCATCTCAAAGTGATGGTGAATGGGGCTCATCTTAAAGATGCGCTTGCCATGGGTCAGCTTAAAGTAGCAGCGCTGCAGCACCACCGAGCCGATCTCGATAACATAAATAATGCCGAACAGCACCACAAAGAAGGGCAGCCCGGTGCCAAAGGCCAGCGCGATGACCATACCGCTCATAAAAAGGGAGCCGGTATCGCCCATGAATACCTTGGCGGGGTAATGGTTCCAGAACAGGAAGCCGATGCAGCCGCCGCCCAATGCCCCCGCCATGATGCCCATTTCTCCCATGCCCAGCAGGTAGCAGAAGATGAGATAGCCGATGGACAATACCAGCGTCACGGAGGAAAGCAGGCCATCCAGGCCATCGGTGAAATTGACAGCATTGGAAAGGGCAATGATGGCAAACATGGCAAACACATAATAGAATACCCCAAAATCGTAGGTGCCGATATAGGGAATGGTTACCATGGTGGACTGCGTGCCGCTGATGTGCAGAAGCAGCAGGTACACCGCGCCAAACAGAATCTGCAGCGCCATCTTCTGCTTTTCGGTCAGGCCCTCATTCTGCTTTTTTACGACCTTCAGGTAGTCATCGAGGAAGCCGATGGCCCCGAATAGCAGCGCCAGCACCAGGCCATAGAACATACGGGCCCGCATAATTGCCGACATTGGATCGCCCACGGTAGAGGCATGCATGAACAGATAGGCTACCACCACCGCAATGGGAATGCCTATGATAAACATAAGGCCGCCCATGGTGGGGGTACCCTGCTTGCCCTGGTGCCACTTGGGGCCGATCTCTAAGATAGTCTGCCCAAAATGCAGACGGCGCAGCATGGGCAACAGCCAAAAGCCCCCCACAGCGGTAATAACACTGGCCAGCAGTACGGCCACGATGACAGCGGTAATATTCATGATGCACTTCCCTTTTCTGTTCTGTTATATTATGCGTGGTAATCCCGGTAAAATGCGGCAATAACCTCTTCCAGCGCCATGCCGTGGCTGGCCTTGCACCATATCACATCGCCCCGGTGCGCCGTGGCGGCCAGATATTTTGTCAGCGCTTCCTTTTCCTCAAAGTGATGAGCTTCCATCCCGGCGGCTTTGGCGGCCCGGGTGGCATACTGTGCCAGGGGGCCCCAGGTCAGCAGCAGGTCTATCCCCTCTTGGGCACACAGGGCACCGATCTCCCGATGGCTTTCTTCGGCGATATCGCCCAGCTCCAGCATATCTGCCGCTACAAAGATGCGACGGCCGTCACAGGGGAAACGCCCCAGTGTCTTGATGGCCGCCCGCATGGAATCGGGACTGGCATTGTAGCAGTCCTCCACCATGGTAATGCCCTCATGCTCCACCACCTTTTGGCGCTGGCCGCTGGGGGTGTAGTTTTTTAGGGCCTCTATGGCGGTTTCCGCCGGAATACCCATCGCCCGCCCCGCGCCAAATGCCGCCAGGGCGTTCAGCACCAGGTGCTCCCCAGTGCCGGGGATAGTGGCGCGCCAGCTTTGGCCCTCGGCATGCAGCATAAAATTGGTGGAAAGCGGTGTGGCACTGACGATGGTCGCCTTGATCTCCGCCCGCGGGCTGTTCAGGCCATAGCGTACTACATGGAGGCGGGGGATGTCAACGGTATGCAGCAGGTCGTTATCATCACACAGCAGCAGTGTGGCGCCATCCGGTAAAGCGTCGGCCAGCTCCAGCTTAGCCTTCAGGATATTTTCCCGGCTGCCCAGATGCTCGATGTGGGAAACGCCGATATTGGTGATGATACCCATCATCGGCTTTGCCGCGTAGCACAGGTCCTTGATCTCATTCGGGGCGCTCATGCCCATTTCCACCACCGCTACCTTAGTTTCGGGGGTAATGCTCATCAGTGTTTTGGGCGCGCCGATCTCGTTATTTTGGTTGCCCTCGGTTTTGATAATGCGGAAGGAGGAGGCCATCACTGCCGCTACCATTTCCTTGGTGGTGGTTTTGCCCACGCTGCCGGTGATGCCTATCACCTGGGCCGACATTTTGGCCCGGTACAGCGCGGAGATTTCAAGGAGCGCCCGCAAACTGCTCTTTACCCGCAGTACCTTCTCTGCTGGGGTGTAGTCGCCGTCATGCTCGGCCACCGCCGCTTCGGCCCCTGCCGCCAGCGCCCGGTTGATGTAGTCGTGGCCATCCACCCGTTCCCCGGGCAGCGCAACAAAAAGCATCCCGGGGCCGGCTTCCCGACTATCGGTGATCACACGGGTGATCTCTCCCTCCGGAGGCCGGGGGCAGCCCAGCTGGGCGGCTATTTCTCGCAGTGACAGTTTTTCCATGGGATCCTCCCGCTTTTTAGTATCTCAGTCACAATCTCCCTTTCATCAAAGGGGATCGTTTTATTCTGTATGATCTGGTAATCTTCGTGGCCCTTCCCCGCCAAAAGCAGCAGATCGCCCTGCCGCATCATGGCAATGGTCTGCTCTATGGCCTGCCGCCGGTCGGGCACCTCCCGCCAGCGGGTGTTTTTCGGCAGCCCCACTACGATCTCCCGTCGGATTGCCTCCGGCGCTTCATTCCGGGGGTTGTCATCGGTAATGATGATGCCATCTGCCCAGCGGGCCGCGGCTTTTGCCATCAGCGGGCGTTTTTGGCGGTCACGGTCGCCACCGCAACCAAAGAGCACCAGCAGCCGGCCCTTATGCACCCGCCGCAGGCTGCGCAGGATGCGTTCCAGCGCATCGGGGGTGTGGGCGTAGTCCCGCAGGATGGTCCTCCCCATGCCTTGCCACAGCAGTTCGGCCCTGCCCGGTACGGGTGGACACTGCGGCATCGCCGCCATCACCTGCCGGGAAGTTAGCCCCAGCACCAACGCCGTTTCCGCCGCAGCCAGCGCATCGGGGAGAAAGACTTCTCCCGTCAAAGGAACGATAAGCTGCCCGCCCCGCCACGGAAGAATGCTCCTGCCCGGTTCGCAGCGGTATTGCCACGGCAGGTGGTAACCGGAGATCGGCACATTGGCCCTGTCCAGCAGGCGACGCCCATAGGGGTCGGCGGTATTGATGACCGCGCAGCGGCATTGGCTAAAGATCTTTGCCTTGGAGGCAAAGTATCGCTCCATATCCCCATGATAATCCAAATGCTCGGGCGAAAGATTGGTAAACACGGCAGCCGCGAAGGTGATCCCTTCCACCCGTCGCTGCTCCAGCGCCTGGCTGCTTACCTCCATCACCACTGTGGTGATGCCGTCCTCTACCATCTGGTGCAGGATGCGATGCAGTTCGGTAGGAGGTGGGGTGGTATAGGGGTTTGGTTGGGTTTTCTCTCCCCACACTATACCGTCCGTTCCAATGCGCCCGGTCTTGATCCCGGCGCTTTGCAGCAAGTGGCACAGCAGGTGGGCGGTAGTGGTCTTGCCGTTGGTACCGGTAATGCCGATGATTCGCAGTTCTTTGGCCGGCTCACCCCAATAACGGGCGCACAGACGAGCCAGCGCCGCGCGGGTATCCGGGACGGTATATTCCCGGGGCAGGCCCAGCTTCTTTTGGGTCACTATGGCGGCAGCACCCCGCCGCAGCACTCCCGCGGCATCAGTGTGGCCATCGTGGCGGTCTCCCTTGATGCAAACAAAGATCTTATCTTTTACTTCCCCGCGGCTATCGCAGATGGGTTCCATCTCCGGCGGCAGCGCTTGCAGCAGTCCTTCGCATTGAACCTCCCGGTCGGGTCGGTTCGGCATGGTGTCCTCCTGTGGGATGTTATGGTGATGCTTCCTGTTTTACGCTGTTAGAAAATTTCACGGTGATGAGGGTACCTCTCGGCACCTCGGTACCGGGCTCTATGCTTTGCTCTATGGCTACCGCGGTATCGCTTATCCTGCCGATGCCATCGGCATCCAGGTTCAGCCCGGCGTTGGTCAGGATGGTATTGACCACCTGCCCGGTTTTTCCGCGCACATCGGGCACGATCGCCTTTTCTTCCTGCGATTCCTGATCGGTATACAGGATGACGGTGCTGCCCTTTTGAATGACGGAACCGGAAGCCGGCACCTGGGCGATAACGGTATCGCCGCCGCCTACGATAACAGCGGAAAGCTGCTTTTGGGTCATGGCCGCCATGCCCATATGGGCACTCTGGCCTACGGCATTGGGCACCGTCACATTGATAGTCGCCAGTTCCGCGGCGGTATAGTTAGTTTCTACCCCCATATAGGGCAGGATCTCGGAAAGGATAGCGCCCACCACGGGAGCCGCCACGGTAGAGCCGTACAGGTCGGTCTCATAGGGTTCATCCAGGATGAGCAGTACCGCTACCTTGGGGTCATCCATCGGGGCCACGCCCACAAAGGAGTAGGTGTAGTAGCCGCGATCGGAATCCAGCTTTTCGCTGGTGCCGGTCTTACCGCCGATGCTGTATCCCGGTACAGCCGCGTTTTTACCGGAGCCGTAGGTCACAACACCTTCCATCAGTTTGCACACCTGGCGGCTGGTTTCCTCGCTGATGACCTGGCGGCGGATGGTCGGTTCGGTGACCGAAACCACATTGCCTTCGCTATCCAATACCTTATCCACCACATAGGGCTCATACAGGTAGCCGCCGTTTACCGAAGCGGAGATAGCGGTGATGAGCTGAATGGGCGTCACCTTAAAGCTCTGGCCGAAGGAGGCCGTTTCCAGGTTGCCCTGGGTGGAATTGAGCTGTGCTTCGCTGTAAAAATAACCGCTCTCCTCCCCCGGCAGGTCAATACCGGTGGTCTCGGTGAGTCCGAAGGAGGTAAAGAAATTGTAGAAATTGGTTCCGCCTATCCGCTCACCAATCTGCATATAGGCGGGGTTACAGCTGTTCTGCATAGCCTGCGCCAGTGTTTGCAGGCCATGGCCGGCATGCTTCCAGCAGTGCTTTACTATACCGCCCGCCACATAGCTGCCGGTACAGTTAAAGCTGGATTGCATCGTCACCGCACCGGTTTCCAGCGCCGTGGCCGTGGTGATGACCTTAAATACCGAGCCCGGCTCGTAGGCCTCATTCACTGCCTTATTGCTCCACTGGATTTGCTGCTCGTAGGCAAAGGCCTCCTTATACTCATCGCTGCCCTCTTCGTATTGGGCCAGCTTTTGCAGGGAGATCTCCGAAACGATGGCCTGCGGATTATTGGGATCATAGTCCGGCATGGTGGTCATACCCAGGATCGCCCCGGTATTCACATCCTGCACAATGACTGTCGCGCGGTTCTGTACCGCGTGCTCGGTCAGAGCGGTGGCCAGGTGCTTTTCTATCACCGATTGAATATTGCTGTCCAGCGTCAGCACCAGGCTATTGCCGTCCTCCGCCTTGGTGATATCCTGGTAGGTATATGGCATATCGGTGCCCCAGGCGTTCTTGGCAGTCACTACCTTGCCGGGAGTGCCGCTTAGGGTGCTGTTGTAGTAGGCCTCCAGCCCGTAGGCGCCCTCGTTATCGGCATTTACAAAGCCCAGCACGGTGGAGGCCATGGTGCCGTAAGGGTAGTAGCGGGTGGTATCCGGCAGCAGCGTCACGCCGTTTATTTTATTATCTAGGGCGAACTGATACGCCGCATCGGCGGTTTCCTTATCCACCTGTCTTTTGATGACCTGATAAAAGCTCTTTTTGTTGCCGGCGCGCTCCAGGATAAACTCCCGATCCACACCCAAGATCTCGCTCATGCCATCGGCCAGCAGTGTTGCCTGCTCATCGGTGATATCCGCCGGGGAAAAGATGACTCGCCAGGAGGTGGCGGAAGCGGCTAATATCTGTCCATCGGCGGAGTAAATGGTCCCCCGGTTGGCATTGATGGTGGTGGCCCGCAGCTGGCGGCTCATGGCCTCCTGCTTATAGGATTCTCCCTCCACCAGCTGCACCCGGTACAGCTGGTGAATGACCAGCCCAAAACCGACGATGATAAGCAATGCCGCCACCAGTATGGTGCGTCCGCGCATTTTTTTATTGGGGATCGAGGCCATTCGGAGTCTCCTTTCCGCTAAAATGAGGAAAATAGGAGAATTTGTCGTTCTCCCGTAAAATGTGGCGAAAGAGGTAAGACAGGATCTTACCTCTTGGAATCTGCACCACCGTTACAGTCTATTTTATTTGATCCGCAGGTATTCCAGCGCGGTATCCATGCTGTCCATCAGGCTCTCCAGCACCGAACCGGAAGGCGCCGCTTCGGTGCGCACCGCTACATCGGTATCATTCAGCCGGATGTAGCTCACCTGGTAATCCTGCACCTTGCACAGACCCTGGGCAGCGGCATAACTGTCCACCTCCTGCGCGGTCTTGGCAGTCAGCTTGCCGCTCAGATAGCTGTATTCATCCTGCAGGGAGGCATACAGGTCGTTCTGGGTCTGTATCTCATTCCCCAGCTCAATGGTAGAAACATTCTGATACAGCACCAGCGCCAGGAAAACCACCACCAGCACGGCGCAGGCGGTCAAGCGCCGCATCGCGCCTCTCTGGGCTGCTTTCTTGCTCTGGGCTTTATTCTTGGCCACCGGGACGGGCTGCGGACGCTTGGCCGGCTCGGCCGGGACTTCGTATAGTGAAAGGTCGTATGCTTCGGTGCTGTTCCAATGGGAATTCATCTGCCGCCCCTCCTTTCCGTTTCACACCGGTGTGGGTGGCAGCGCCGGTGTTACAGTTTTTCCAGTATTCTCAGCTTGGCGGATTTACTGCGGCTGTTCTGTGCCAGCTCCTCGGCATCCGCTTCGATGGGTTTTCGGTTGATGAGTTTTGCTCTCGGCTTTTTGCCGCATACACACACCGGGAATTCCGGCGGGCAGGTACAGCCCTGGCAATATCCCGCAAATTTCTGCTTCACCATCCGGTCCTCCAGCGAGTGAAAGGTCAGGATGACGAAGCGTCCGCCGGGGTTTAGGCAGTCAAAGGCGGTATCCAGGCATTGGGAAAGCTGGTCCAATTCGCTGTTCACCGCAATGCGCAGCGCCTGGAAGACCCGTTTGGCGGGGTGTCCGCCTTCGCGGCGGGCGGCGGCCGGTATCGTCGTGTAGATGAGCTCGACGAGCTGGCCGGTATGGGTAAAGGGCTCTTTTTCCCTCTGTGCGGCAATTCGCTTGGCAATGGGATAGGCAAAGCGTTCTTCGCCAAATTCCCGAAAGATGCGGGCCATAGCGTCCACATCATAGGTGTTTAAGATATCGGCGGCTGTCATGCCTTCCCGGCTCATCCGCATATCCAGCGGGGCATCCACACTGTACGCAAAGCCCCGTTCCGGGTTATCCAGCTGGTAGGAGGACACGCCCAGATCCAGCAGGATGCCGTCTACGCCCTCGATGCCCTTTTCGGCCAACACCTCGGGGATGCGGGCGAACTCGCTGTGGATGACCTCTGCGGCCGGGTAGGGCGCCAATCGTTTTGTTGCTTCCGCTACGGCATCGGGGTCACGGTCAAAGCTCAGCAGTTGTCCGGTGGTCAGCCGCTCGGCAATGGCCCGGGAATGTCCCGCGCCGCCTGCGGTACCATCAATATAAATGCCATCCGGTTTGATATTCAGCCCCTCCATGCACTGGGGCAGCATCACCGAATAATGCGAAAATTCCATAGGCCCCTCCTTAGAATTCCAAGGAGTCCAGCTCCTCGGCCACGCTTTCGCTGGTCAGGTGGCCAATGTAGCTCTGCCAGCGTTCCACATCCCAAATTTCCGCGTGGTCGGAAGCGCCGGTTACGATAACATCCTTCTCCAGGTGGGCGTATTCCCGCAGGTGGGGCGGCAGCAGGATGCGTCCCTGCTTGTCCGGTTCTACTGTCACCGCGTTGCTGAAGAAGTACCGCTTCACGCTGCGTCCGCGGCTCATGGGCAGCTGGTTGATCTTCTGCTCCAGCTTGTCCCATTCCTCAGCGGAATACACCGCAATACATTCATCCAGCCCTACGGTCAGAATAAAATTTTCGCCCAGCTGTTCCCGGAACTTGGCGGGGAAATTGATCCGGTTTTTCGGGTCAATGCTGTGCTCGTACTGTCCCATCAACATCTCGGATCGTTTCCCCCTTTCCGGTTTGATATGATGGCGAAACAGGGTAGATGCTCCACTCCTACCCACTTTTCACCACTTACAAGCTGATTATAAAGCGAAAATGCCTACATTGCAACACAAAACTGTTGTTCGCGCAGGGCGTACATGCGCGGTTTTTGTCCATTCTGGCCCCCAATGGCCGCATTTCCCTAATAATGCCCAGTTTCTTGGTGATTCTGCCCATAAACAGCACCAAAATTTGATTAAAAATGTCGAACGCTTTTCCCTACTCCAAAGTACCGTTTTTCCGCTTCTTTGCAGCAAAAAACACCGCCCGGATCTCCTCCGAGCGGTGCTGTATATTCTGTTTTCTTCGGGCTTACTTTTCCAGCGGTTCCTCCCGCAGGCCCGCCTGGCTGGCGGCCTGGGCCAGCGCCTGCCGGGTGGTGGTGATATTCCCCAGGCTCTTGGCCACTACCTCCTGGCTGGTGCGCAGGATATTCTCGGCAAATTCATAGCTGGCCTGCTTCATTTCCCGGCTGCGGGTGCTGGCCTCGGTCCGAATCGCCGTTGCCTTAGCTTCAGCGTCATTCACCGTCTGCTCGGCCTGCTTTTGGGCATCCTCCACCAGCTGTTGGGCACGGGTGCTGGCGTCGTTCAGCAGGGCCATGGCCTTGGCATTGGCCTGCCGCACGATGCTCTCCTGCTCCAGTAGCTGCTTGGCCCGTTCCTCCGCCTTGCGGATCAATGCTTCCGCCTCTCCCTTGGCCAGAGAAAGGATCTGGTTGCGGTCGGCCACCACGGCGCGTGCCTGCTTTATTTCGGCCGGCATATTCATACGGATGGAATCAATGAGGTCACGCACCTTTTCGGCGTCCACCACGCAGCGCCCGCCGGAAAGCGGCAGGCTCCAGGAATCCTCTAGCAGCTCATCAATATCATTCAGGATACTTTCAATGGTATTCATCCGTTTCCCTCCCGTTCATTCTTCAGTAGCATTCTGTTCCGGGATGCGATAAGCTGTCAGCTTGATCTTCCCGTAACGGTATTCCTTTTTAATCTGGAACGCCCCTACCTTTGGCGGCAGCGCTTCGTCCAGCGCCGATTCACACAGGATCACCCCGCCGGGGGACATCTTCGGCTCCAGCAGCGGCAGTGCCTTTTCCAGCAGGCCGCTGTGGTAGGGCGGGTCCAACAGTGCGATATCAAAGGTATCGCGGCAGCCCTGCAAGTAGGCAATGGCATCCATGGCCGTTACCCGGCTGTGCTCCGCCAGCTTGGTGGTCAGCAGGTTCTGGCGCACCATCTCCTGTGCCTTGCGGCTCTGTTCCACAAAGACCGCCAGCCGGGCGCCCCGGCTCAGCGCTTCAATGCCCAGCTGTCCACTGCCGGCAAATAGATCCAACACCGCGGCGCCTTCCACCTCAAACTGGATGATGCTGAACATGGCCTCTTTCACCTGGTCGGTGGTGGGACGCACATCGCGGCCCTCCAGGGTATTCAGTTTACGCCCGCGGGCGGTACCGGTTATTACTCGCACAGTTTTTCTCCTTGGGGCAGTTGCCCTTTTACTAATGGTATATTTTTTCCCGTCCGCTGTCAATCCCATCGGTCGAAAAAGTCAGTTTTCTGCCGTTTCTTCCCCATGTAAATGCTGATACAGCGCCTCGGCGGCAGGCCGACTCATACCCGGGGCCTTTGCAAGGGTCTCCACATCGGCTGTTCTTATCGCCGCCATGCTCTTAAAATGCTTTAGGAGCTTCGCCGCGCGCTGCTCCCCAATGCCCGGCACCGCTGTCAGTGTGGAGGCAAAGCCGGCTTTTTGGTGCTTTTTGCGCGAAAAGCTGATGGCATACCGGTGGGTCTCATCCTGGATATTGGTGACCAGCCGGAACACCGACTGGCTGGCACGGATGGCGATCTCCTCGTTTTCCGCCCGGATAGCCCGGGTGCGGTGCCGGTCGTCTTTCACCATGCCGAAAACGGGGATCTCCAGTCCGAACTGCTCCGCCACTCGTTTGGCCACCGCTACCTGCCCCGCGCCGCCATCTATCAGCCACAGGTCGGGCAGGATCTCAAAGCCGTCCTTTTTGCCGGTCTCGGCCGCTTCGCGGTAGTGGGTCAGCCGGCGGGTAAGCATCTGCTCCATCGCGGCGTAATCATCGGGCGCTGCCTGGTCCTTTATCGTGAATTTCTTATACAGCCTTTTTTCGGGTCTTCCCCGGCGGAATACCGTCATCCCGCCCACAATGGTCTGCCCGCCAATATTGGAAATATCGAACGCCTCGATATGATCCGGCGGGTTTTGCAGTCCCAGCAGCCGCCCCAGCTCGGTCAGCGCCGCTATCTCCTTGCCGGTGCGGTTGGTATCCCGGGCCAGCTCCTGCGCGGCATTGTTCTGCGCCATCTGGCACAGCTTGCGGCTTTCGCCCCGCTGCGGCACCGTAAATTGAATCTTCTTCCCCCGGTGCTCCCGCAGCAGCTGCTCCAGCAGCGGCCGGTCGGGCAGCTCCCGCTCCAGGAAGACCTCAGCCGGGGCGGTTTCCGCCTGCATGTAGTAGCTCAGCAGGAATTCGGTCACCACTTCCTCCGGTTCGCCCATGCAGTCAAAGGAAAAGTCCTTCTTATCCCGCAGGCGGCCCTCCCGCAGCACCAGCAGCGAGCAATAGATCTTATCCTCCCCCTGCACCCAGCCCAGCACATCCAGGCTCTCGTGCGGGAATTCAATGACCTTCTGCTGCTCGGTGATGCGCCGAATGGCGGAAATGCGGTCGCGGTAGCGTGCCGCCCGCTCAAAGTCCAGTGTCTCCGCCGCCTCCTGCATCCGCTCGGTCAGCTTCTCCACCGATTGCATCCCGCCGGTGCGGATAAATTGTAACGCTTCGTCCAGCGCCTCATGGTACGCCTCCCGGCTGATCTTGCCGCTGCATACCCCCATGCACTGATGAATGTGATAATTCAGGCAGGGGCGCTCCTTGCCAAAGTCCTCCGGGAATTTACGGCGGCAGGTAGGCAGCAAAAAGGCCCGGTTGGCCTCCTCCACCGTCTGCTTTACCACCATGGAGGAAATAAACGGCCCGATATATTCATTGTCGTCGTTCCCCTTCTGCAGCGCCAGCCGGATGCGGGGATACTCCTCCCTGGTCACGCACACATAGTGGTAGCCCTTATCATCCTTCAGCAAAATGTTGTACTTGGGGCTGTGCAGCTTGATCAGGCTGCATTCCAGCACCAGCGCCTCAAACTCGCTGTCGGTCACAATATAATCAAAATCCTGTACCATTTCCACCATACGGTAGACCTTCGGCAGGTGCCGCTCCACCCCGCGGAAGTAGGAGGTCACCCTGTTTTTCAGCTTTTTGGCCTTGCCCACATAGATGATCTCGCCCCGCCGGTCCCGCATCAGGTAAACCCCCGGCTCCATGGGCAGGGTATTGGCTTTTTTTCGCAGCTCGGCTACCTTTTGCATATCCATCCGGCGGCACCTCCTCTTTGCTTTTATTATACCATAAATGCGCCCCAGGTAAAAGTTTTCGCTCCAGCCTTTTTAGATTATCAGTATGCCTATCCGGCAGGGACTTCCTTTTGCTCCTGCAAAAGGAAGCAAAACAGGGCAAAGGGGAACCAGACTTTCCCCTTTGCAATCCCCTTTGGCGCTTGGCTGTGCTGGATACGAACGATGTAAACATCGTCCGTACTGCGTACAGATGCGCTCCAAAGGTAGCCACAGGCGTATCTGCCCCTTCTCCCCTGCCCCCTCCCCCGCTATTGGGGGAGGGGATGTCTATCCCAATCCCTGCTTACCCTCTCTTTCATCTCGGCAACCGTTTTCTACCCTTTTCTCGGCAAATCTTCCCTCTGTGGCCTCACCGCAGGTGATCTTTCCACGCCGGAACGCAATATCCTTTTCCGTCTAAAAATAAAAGGGTGCGGCAGCCCATGGCTTTCCGCACCTTTTCTTCTCTGTCTCTCCCGGCAGATATCACTCCGCGAAACCAGTCTCCACCAGCTTCACCAGGGCATCTACCGCTTCCTGCTCATCAGCGCCATCGGCGATGATCTTAATGGTCGTGCCGCCCACGATGCCCAGGGAAAGAACACCCAGCAGGCTCTTGGCGTTTACCCGGCGCTCTTCCTTCTCCACCCAAACGGAAGCCTTGTACTCATTGGCCTTCTGGATAAAAAAAGTCGCGGGCCGCGCGTGCAGACCAACATGATTCTGAACGGATACTTCTTTTGCGTACATATCGACATCTCCTCTTCGCCTAAAGAAATGGGGGTCCCTTATTTCTCCATTAAGCATTATAGCAAAATCCGCCGGCTCTTTCAATTACAAACCGCCCTCAACTTTTCAATTTGCCATTTTTCTGACGAACCGCTAATATCCGCCGATTTTCGGGGGGCGCATTTGTGCAGAATTCCTATAATTTTTTGTCACTTTCTATCCGTTTCGCCATCCGTTTGGGCCGCATTGGAATCGTTTCCGTCTTTTGCCGCCTGTTCAGCTTTCATCTGCGCCACCAGCCAGCGGTCTTTCTGGCTCAGCTCGGCCTTTTCCAGCAGATCAGGGCGCTTGATCAGCGTGTTCCGCAGCGACATCTCATGCCGCCATTTGGCAATTTTGCCATGGTCGCCGCTCAGCAGGATATCCGGGATCCTTCTCCCGTTCCATTCCACCGGGTGGGTATACTGCGGATATTCCAGCAGTCCGTTCCAGTGGCTCTCCTCGGTAAAGCACTCCTCGCTGGGCAGTACACCCTCTACCATGCGCCCAATGCAATCCACCAGTACCAGCGCCCCCAGCTCGCCGCCGGTCAGCACATAGTCCCCTATGGAAAGCTCCTCATCCACGATCTCATCCAGCACCCGCTGGTCCACGCCCTCATAGTGGCCGCACAGCAGGAAAAGGTTTTCCTTCTCCTTCAGCTCCCTGGCATGGGCCTGGGTCAGCACCTTGCCCTGCGGTGAAAGATAGATGACATACGGCTTCTGCCCGATCTGCTCGCTCACGGCCTTCCAGCAGTCATGGATCGGCTGACAGGTCATCAGCATACCCATCCCGCCGCCATGCAGCCGCAGGTCGGTGCGGCGGTGCTTATCGGTGGTGTAGTCCCGTATCTGGTGGCAGTGCACCTCCAGCTTGCCGGCCTTTATGCCCCGCCCGATGATACTGCTGTTCACCACCGTTTCGCACATTTCCGGGAACAGCGTCGCGATGTCAAACCTCATAGTCGTCCTCCGTCACATCGTCAAAAAGCCCTGCCAGCGGCCGAATCTCGATCACGCCCTCCTCCGGGGCCAGCCGCAGCACCACCTGCGGGATATCCGGCGCCAGCCGCACCTTGCCATCAGCAAAGCGGATATGGTACACCCGGTTCGCGCCCGTTTCGGTGATATCACACAGCTTGCCGTAGGGCTTGCCGGTATCGGCGTCCCGCACCTCGCAGCCCAGCAGGTCCTGCAAGAAGTATTGCCCCTTTTCCAGGGGAATATCCTCCCGCCGGGCAAAGAGCACCTTCTGCCGCAGCGCGCTGCCCGCCTCCGGGGTTTCCACGCCGGCCAGCGTCAGCAGCACCATGTTCTTGTGCACCCGCGCGCCCTTTACCGTCAGCGGGGTCTTGCCGCCATCCAGGTACAGCGTTTTCAGGGCGGTCATCTCCTCGGGGCTGTCCATCCACACCTCGGCCTTCACCTCGCCGCGCACCCCGTGGGTGGAAACGATCTTCCCACATTCCAAAAATTCCTTCATCGGGCTCTCCTTTTCCGTGTAAAAAACAGTAGGGGAGGCACATCTCGTCCTCCCCCGCAGTTTTGTTCAGTCAATCTCGACCGTCGCGCGGCCGCCGGACTTATTGGTACCGGCACGCACTATGGTACGGATCGCCTTAGCGATACGCCCCTGCTTGCCGATGACACGCCCCATATCCTCCGCACCTACATGCAGGTGATAAACGACATTGCCCTCTTCGTCCGCCGGGTCAGCGGTAACACTGACTGCTTCTTTGTCATCCACCAGGCCTCTGGCGATGGTTGCAATCAATTCTTCCATTTTTTGGTCTCCTTATCGCTTCAAAAAACAGGGGACTGCTTATTTCACGATCCCCTGGATCTTCAGCAGAGCCTTCACGGTATCGGTGGGCTGAGCGCCGTTGGCCAGCCAGGTCTTGGCCTTCTCCTCATCGATCTTGATAACAGAGGGCTCCTTGGTGGGATCGTAGTAGCCTACCTCCTCGATGAAGCGGCCATCGCGGGGATAACGGGAATCCGCTACCACGATACGATAAAAGGGAGCCTTCTTAGCGCCCATTCTGCGAAGTCTGATCTTTACTGCCATGTTAGTTTACCTCCAAAAATGTTTGAATGAACCGGCATTACACCGACTGTTTCCTATATTTTTTCCGGCCCTGCCGGGAAAAACCTGTGTTACATCATACCGGGCATCCCGCCGGGGAACCCACCGGGGAAGCCCATGCGTTTGGCTTTTTTGCCGCCCTTGCCGCTCATCATCTTCATCAGCTTACGGCTCTGCTCCAGCTGGCGCAGCAGGCGGTTCACATCCTCCACCTTGGTGCCGCTGCCGGCCGCGATGCGCCGCTTGCGCTTCGGGTCGATGAGGGAAGGCTTGGCACGCTCCGCCGGCGTCATGGAATAGATAATGGCGCGGGAACGGGCCATCTCCTTTTCGCTGCGCTCGGCGTCCTCATCGCTCATCTTGCCGGCCGCCCCGGGGATCATATTCATCACCGAGGAAAGCGGGCCCATCTTTTTCAGCTCGTCCATCTGGTCCAGCAGGTCATTAAAGTCCATTTCATTGCGGCGCAGCTTATCCACCATCTTCATGGCCTTCTGCTCGTCAATGCCGCTGGACGCCTTCTCAATGAGGGAAAGGATATCGCCCATGCCCAAAATACGGGAAGCCATCCGGTCGGGATAGAAGGGCTCCAGATCCTCGATCTTTTCGCCCACACCCGCAAACTTGATGGGCTTGCCGGTCACCGCCTTTACCGAAAGCTCGGCGCCGCCGCGGCTGTCGCCGTCCAGCTTGGTCAAAATGATTCCGTCCACACCCAGCTGACTGTCGAAGGCGGAAGCGACATTCACCGCGTCCTGACCGGTCATCGAGTCGATGACCAGCAGCGTTTCGTCCGGCTTGGCGGCCTCCTTCACGGCCTTCAGCTCGTCCATCAGCGCTTCGTCTATATGCAGCCGGCCGGCGGTATCGATGATGACGATATCGTTGCCGTAATCATGCGCATGGCTCAGCGCCTTCTTCACGATCTTCACCGGGTCGGTCTGGCCCATCTCAAAGACCGGCACCCCGGCCTTTTCACCTACCACCTTCAGCTGCTCTATGGCCGCTGGGCGGTAAATATCGCAGGCCACCAGCAGAGGGCGTTTTCCCTGCTGACGGAACATATACGCCAGCTTGGCACTGTGGGTGGTCTTACCACTGCCCTGCAAACCGCACATCAGCAGCACGGTGGGGATACGGGAAGAAAGATTGATGCGCTGGTGGGTACTGCCCATCAGCTCGGTCAGCTCGTCGTTTACTATCTTGATGACCTGCTGGGCGGGGGTCAGGCTTTCCAGCACGCCCGCGCCAATGCACTTCTGGGTCACATCCGCCACAAACTTCTTGGCCACGCCGTAGTTGACATCCGCCTCCAGCAGTGCCAGGCGCACCTCCCGCATGGCCTCTTTTACATCGGCCTCGCTCAGCTTGCCGCGGTTCTTCAGTTTTTTGAATGTCCCGGCCAGTCTTTGGGTCAGTCCTTCAAATGCCATAGGGTCTCCTTTTTATCGGTTCAGTCCTCGTCCAGCTGCTTGGCCAGCCGGATGATGCTCTGTGCGCTCCGGTCTATCTCCGGCGCTCCGCCAAATCGGTCATTGAGCTTTTCTATCAGTTCGGCCTCCTCCACGATGGAAGAAAGCACATTCTCTATCCTGCGGAAGCGTGCCGCCAGGTGCAGCCGTTCCTCGTATTCCAGCAGCTGGCCCTCCGCCCGCTTGATGGAATCCCGCACGCCCTGCCGGGTAATGCCGCTGTGCGCCGCTATCTCCGCCAGGGAAAGATCCTCATTGTAGTACAGCTCCACCACATCCCGCTGCTTATCGGTCAGCATATCGCCGTAAAAATCCAGCAAAAAGGATATCTCCAGGTTTTTTGCCACGCCGCGGTCACTCCCGTCCTTCCGCCTTGTAAAGCGGATTTCTTTACAGTTCACATTATACCCTATTCCCGTTCCTCTGTCAAGCGTTTTTCTTTACACCGCCAAAAAAAGACCGTATTTTTATGGCTTTTTGCCCACTCAACCGCCGGTTGTGCCGTTTTCCAACCGCCGGTTGTGAATTTTGCCCCCACTTCAACCAACGCATTCTTTTCTTTGGGCCGCATATCCGTTATACTTTAGTCATGGAACGGAGCTCCCACCCCAAACATTACACAACATTTGGAGGTAACATTATTATGATGAATCAGACTCTCGGCAGCCGCATCGCGGAGCTGCGCCGCAAAAAAAATATGACCCAGGAAGAACTCGCCAACGCCCTCGGCGTCACGCCGCAGGCGGTCAGCAAATGGGAAAATGACCTCTCCTGCCCCGATATCACCCTGCTGCCGCAGCTGGCCCGGCTCTTCGGCGTCACCACCGATGAGCTCCTGGGCAACCAAAGCCAGCCGGAAACCGCCCTGCTGCCCGAGGAACGGCGCAAGCCCATCAAGGATATGGTCCTCCGGGTCATCGTCAATTCCCACGGGGGCGATAAAGTCCGGGTCAATCTGCCCATGTCGCTGGTGCAGGTAGGCATAAAAATGGGCATGCAGATGCCGGAGGTCGCCGGCAGCGGCGCCGCGGAGGCCATGAAAAGCATCGATATCGAGCAGATCATGGCGCTGGTGGAGCAGGGCGTCATCGGCAAACTGGTCGAGGTCGAATCCGCCGAAGGCGATATCGTCGAAGTGTATGTGGAGTAAGCCATGAAGATCATTGTCCACAACCAAGAGAATAATATCTCCCTGCGCCTGCCCGGCTGGCTGGTATACGGCCGGTTTTCCATCCACATCGTCACCGCCGCCATCCGCAAGCATGCCCCAAATTGCGGCATCCCGCCGGAGATGCTGGGGCAGCTGCTCACTTCCCTGCGGGACTTCGCCCGCACCCACCCCGGCTGGCTGCTGGTGGATATCACCACCCACAAGGGCGATATCGTCAAAATCACCCTCTGATCCCTCGCGCAAAAAGCATTCCGGAACCACTGTCCCATAAAACCCAAGGAGCCGCCCCCACGCCATGTGGGGACAGCTCCTTTTTTGAGGCAAACTCAGTTATTCGCTTGGCATCAATACATGCCGCCCATGCCGCCGGTGGGGTCACCCATGGGGGGCGCGGGAGGGGTCAGCTCCTTCTTATCAGCCACCAGGCTCTCGGTGGTCAGCACCATCCCGGCGATGGAAGCTGCATTCTGCAGGGCGCTGCGGGTCACCTTGGTCGGGTCAACAATACCGGCCGGGATCATATCGCAGTATTCCTCCTTGTAGGCATCAAAGCCGTAACCGGCCTTTCCGCTGCGGCGGATGGTATCGATGATGACCGAGCCCTCCAGCCCGCCGTTGGCAGCGATCTGGCGCACCGGCTCCTCCAGGGCCTTCAGCACAATGCGAACGCCGGTCTTTTCATCGCCCTCTACGCTGTCGATCAGCTTGGCGACGGCATCGGTAGCGTTCAGCAGCGCTACGCCGCCGCCCGCTACAATGCCTTCCTCTACGGCAGCCTTGGTGGCAGCCAGGGCGTCCTCGATGCGCAGCTTCTTCTCCTTCATCTCCACCTCGGTGGCAGCGCCCACCTTGATGACGGCTACGCCGCCCGCCAGCTTCGCCAGACGCTCCTGCAGCTTCTCGCGGTCGTAGTCGCTGGTGGTGGTCTCTATCTGGCTGCGGATCTGGGCGATGCGTTCCTTGATGTCGTCGGAGTTGCCGGCGCCGTCCACGATGATGGTGTTCTCCTTGGTGACCTTCACCTGCTTGGCATGGCCCAGCTGCGCCATGGTAGCAGCGCTCAGTTCCAGGCCCAGCTCCTCGCTGATGACCTCACCGCCGGTCAGGATGGCGATATCCCGCAGCATTTCCTTGCGGCGGTCGCCGAAGCCGGGAGCCTTGACGCCGACACAGGTAAAGGTGCCGCGCAGCTTATTGACGATGATGGTGGAAAGGGCTTCACCCTCGATGTCCTCGGCGATGATGACCAGCTTCTTGCCGGCCTTCACAATCTCCTCCAGCAGCGGCAGGATCTCCTGAATGGAAGCGATCTTCTTATCGGTGATGAGGATGTAAGCATCATCAATGACAGCTTCCATCTTCTCGGTATCGGTGACCATGTAGGGGGTGATGTAGCCGCGGTCGAACTGCATACCTTCCACTACTTCGCTGTAAGTCTCAGCGGTCTTGCTCTCCTCCAGGGTGATAACACCGTCGGCCGAAACCTTCTCCATCGCATCCGCAATCAGCTTACCAATGGCCTCATCCCCGGAGGAAATGGTAGCAACACGGGCAATATCATCGCTGCCGCTCACCTTCTGGCTGTGCTCCACTATGGAAGCCACAGCGGCATCCACGGCCTTCTGCATGCCCTTCTTCACGATCATGGGGTTAGCGCCGGCGGTCACATTCTTCATGCCCTCCCGTACCAGCGCCTGCGCCAGCAGGGTGGCGGTGGTGGTGCCGTCGCCGGCGGCATCGTTGGTCTTGGTGGCAACTTCCTTTACCAGCTGGGCGCCCATGTTCTGGAAAGCGTCCTCCAGCTCAATGTCCTTGGCAATGGTCACGCCGTCATTGGTAATGAGGGGCGCGCCATATTTTTTATCCAGTACTACATTGCGGCCCTTGGGCCCCAGGGTGATCTTGACGGTATCCGCCAGCTGATCTATACCCGCCTGCAGTGCCTTGCGGGCTTCCTCACCATATGCTATCTGCTTTGCCATAAATAAAAGCCTCCTATTCGCTTATCACGCGTTATTATTTAGTCCACAATGGCTAGTACATCGCCCTGGCGCAGGATGGTGTAGGTCTCGCCATCCACCTTCACCTCGGTACCGGCGTATTTCGCCAGCAGCACATGGTCACCGGGCTTCAGGTACATCTCTACCTTTTCGCCATCCACCAGGCCGCCGGGGCCTACTGCTACCACCTCAGCAATGCTGGGCTTTTCCTTGGCGCTGGGTGCCAGGATAATGCCGCCCTTGGTGGTCTCCTCCGCTTCCAGCATCTTAATCACGACTCTGTCTGCCAAAGGTTTGATTGTCATAACTGTATCCCTCCGTAAATTGATATGATTTCCTTCATTATTTTAGCACTCATTGCTCTTGAGTGCTAACTATATACTATTGTAATCATTTTCACGAAAAAATCAAGGGGTTTTTCGCACTTTTTTGCCCTCTTTGCAAATTTAACATTCCGTTCAAATATCGCCGCCCGCGGGGGCAAGTTTTCTCCCCTTCGGCCATAGATATATACAGAACACCGGCTTTCCGGCAGCGCCCTTTCCCGGGTTCTGCGGTCTCTCAGGCTTTCCGGGCCCGCAGGGCAAATCGTCCAAAGGACGATTTCGGCGGCCTTCGGCCGCCGGCTCCGGCTACGCCGGAGCGCCCTGCGGGCGCCATTCCCCCATCTTCCAACTATCCAAGGAGGAACACACCATGATCAAGATCACCCCCGATTTCCCTTGTATCCACTGTGGTGCCTGCGCCAAAGCCTGCAGCCACGGTGTGATCAAAATGGTGCCGAACGAGGAGGGAAAGCTTATCCCCAGGGTTTCCTTCGCTTCCTGCCGGTACTGCCGCGCCTGCCGCTGGGCCTGCCCCGTCATCCCGCGGGAAGAAGTCTGATCCTCCTATAAAAAATTTTTCCGGAAAATATGTCACACTTTTCCCGGATAGATCGTTTATAAAGGGTGAAGGCCATAAACGACAAACCGGAGGAGGATTACCCGCATGAAGAAAAGAACATGGCTCCTGCTGCTTGCCCTCGCCCTTTTGCTGATGGCGGGCTGCAGCAGCGAAAAAACAATGGACGGCACCATCACCGAATACCTGCGCGGCGATACCGAGGTCAATGCTTTCCTGATGGAACAGGACGGCAAAACCATCGGCGTGCGGCTCACTGGGGAAACCGGCATCTACCCCGCCCTCGTTGATATCACCGATGAAGCCCTGCGGAATGCCGAATACCCCCACATGGAAGTTACCGTTACAGGAGAAAAAGCCGAAGAAAAGCTCACCGCTGCGGATGGCACCGAAGTGCCCACCTATACCGCCTCGGTCATTATCATCAATAGCATCCCCTACGGCGAGCCGCTGATCCTTGAGGACGGCACCACGGTACAGGTACGGCTGAACAGAGAGGGCCTGGCCTACTACGCACCGGATGGCATGATGCTGCTTCAGATCTACAATCAGATCCCCGATGATATCTTTGTCGATCGGGTGGATTTTGATGTGTTCCCCAAGGAAGCGCAGCAAAAGGTCATCGACCACTATGAGGAGCTGGGCTTCTTCTACGATACCGCGTACCAGGTGGAGCGCGCCTGGGCCGAATACAATGAACTGGGCTGCCCCAAGGATTTCCGTGCCTATGTGGCGCACCAGTCCACCGCCACCAGCTATTACAATGACCGCGTGATCTTTTACTGCACCAATGTGACCCTTTCCCGCAATACCCGCCGCAACTACGAAAAATACTACAATGCCGTCTATGACCGCAAAACCGGCGAGCAGGTATCCTTTTGGAGCCTGTTCAAGCCCGATGAAAACTACATGCGCCAGTGGCTGCTGGTCCAGCTGGAGCCGCTGGACGCCGACCGGCGCAACCAGCTGGCGGAGGTCCTGTCCCCGGAATGGCTCTCCCTTGGGTACAACGGTCTCTACACTTTCATCCCGTGGGATGTCCTGCCGGGGGGTGATGGCCCCTACCAATGCACCCATTTCTATGCGGATGAGGAGCTTACCTCTCTCCTCCAGGACTGGGTGTTTCCGCTGAAGGACCCCCACGGCGTTTCCCCGGATGTTCCTGCGCCAACCGCATAAATAAAAATTCCCCGGATACTGCGGTATCCGGGGTCTTGTTCATTAGGGGGAAATCCGCCCAAAGCAAAGCTCCCCGCCGGGCGGCAGGGAGCCATAGTACGGTCTTTCAGCGGAACATTATTCCTCTTCGTCCTCTGCGGGAGCGGTATAGCTGCCGGTCACGGTGGTCTGGCCATTCAGCACGCCGCCCTCTTCCACGGTCAGCTTGGCAACCTCTACATCACTATTGATAACGCCGGTCGCAGTCACTACCAGCTTACCAACATTTACGCTGTCACCGGTGATATTGCCCAGCAGCACCAGGTGGTCAGCGGTCACATTGCCCTCTACCGAGCCAGTCTTGCTGATATACACATAGCTGGTGGAATTGATATCACCAATGAGCTTACCATTGATACAGATGGGAGAAGCCCCCTCGATATTACCGGTAACGGCGTTGCGCGCACCGATGATGGTCTCGAACTTGCTCATGTCCTCTGTTTTTTTGCTTTGGTTATCCAGCAGGTCGATCTCCGGAAAATCATCTTCGCGTTCGCCAAAAAGCATCATTTGTCATTACCTCCATTGTTTGTTCCTTGTGCTGGAAAAACAGCACAGCTGCTATAAACCTATGCATAATATATGGGACGATTATATGGAATGGGCACAAGATCTGTGAAAAAGCCCCGCCAATTTCTGTTTATTGTCCACCCCACTGTTGTCACATTTGCATTTTAGCACTCCCTCCCGCAAATCGACACAAAAGGTGTGAATTGCTGTTTTTTGGGTGCAAAATGCACTGCCCCCACAAAAAGCACCTCGGCTTTAACGGGATATTTGTATTCCACCTACCTTCGCTTAACAAGAGCACATACGGTTTTTGCGGGCATAAATACCGCCCGACATTGCGCGTCGCGTTGACAGGCGCCAGCCTGCCTACCGCTCCGCGCTTCCTCTGGCGCCATTTCTCCCGCGCAAAAACTCCGCAGGACTTTTCGGCGAGGGAAAACCGGATGATGACAAGGAAGAGGACGCCGGCATACTGGCGTATGTCAAGGACGATGACGCAGTCAGCGCCGATTTTCACTTGGGGTCCCTGCAAAATCGTAAGACCTTGCAGGGAAAGGAGGACGCACCGCAGCGGGGAGGACTGCCCGAAGCAAAGCGCAGGGTCAGCACGACAGGAGCGCAGGCTGCGTCCGATGCAAAAGCGTGGGTGTCCTTGTTAAGCGAAGGGAAGAAAGTCCGCAATAAAGTAAACATCCCCCGGCTGGGGGATGTTTACTTACGAGATGGGAAAAGCTAGGAGCTGAGAAGTCAAATGCGAACAAATGTTTCACGTGAAACATTTTTACTGGCTGTCCGCAGGGGCATTTTCCGGCGGGGTAAAGGATTCCCGAAGCTGGACCTGTGGCTCCATTTCCACATGCAAGGGGGCAGCTGGCAGCTCCCGGATGAGGCGGAGCAGCAGGGCAACGGCCTGCCGGTCCACCGTCTGCGGGATGGTGATGCAGCTGAGGGCTGGATTCAGGCAGTGGTTCATTTCCGGTTTGCGCAGCCCAATGCAGAGCACCTCGGTATCCTGTGGGACACGGATGCCGCTGCGAGCCAGGGTATACAGGCCACCTTGGGCCATGCTGTCATTCTCGTAGTAGATGACACGGGGGCGCTGGCGGAGAACGCAGTATTCCTCGGTGGCGGCGGCCCCGCCCGCAATGGTGGGCGCGGCCTGGAAGGTCCATTCCGGCTGGATGCGGATGCCCAGCTGCCGGCAGGAATTGAGGAAAGCCTTGGTGCGCTGGCTGGTGCCATCATAATGGTCGCCGCCCCGGATGACCGCGCATTCCCGGTAACCCTTTTGGTGGATGAGGGCAGCGGCCTGGGAGCCGGTTTGGGCGTGGTTTACCCCCGCGGTGGAATACTTCCGGCTTTCAGCATTGATGAGAACAAGAGGGGTGGAAATATCCGCATTTTCCAGCTGAATGAGATCCTGCTCGCCGGCCCCGCCGATGATGACGCCATCGTAGCGGCCCTGCAGGATGGGGGAGAGCATCTCTCCCAGGCGGCCGCTGAAATAGGTTTGGATGAGCAGCTCGTAGGGGTCGGCGGGTTCCTGCTCCTGCTGGAGGATACTGTAGAAATTATACAGTCTATCGCCCAGTAGAGTGGTGCGGTGATCCAGCGGCCAGTACAGCGCGATGGTGAGACGGCGCCGGCCGGCCCGCAGCAGCTGCGCCCCGCGGTCCGGGCGGTACTGAAGCTGCTGGATAGCTTCGGCAACGCGCTGCTGGGTGGCGGGGGAGATGTGCATTTCATCCCCGCGGCCGTTGGCAACGATGGAAGCGGTGGTGAGGGAACATTGCGCCAGCGCAGCGACATCTTTGAGGGTGGACATGGGCAGGCTCCTTTCGGGGGGTCTTTCTTTTAAGTATAGGGCAGAAAACTAAAATATCAAGTAAAAAGTAATAATTTTAGTAAAATTACATTGGACTAAAGTAAAGAACTGTGGGAGCGGCATTTGTGAAAGCCGCTGAAATTAGTGGGAATGGCTTGCAAAATAGGCCAAAAGATGATTCAATAAAATTACATTAACGATTTAGCAAGCTTCTCGACACTCTAAAACGACAAAGGATGTATGCAGAGGATGCTACTACAAGGGATAAAGAGGGCGCTCCGCAGCGGGGAGGGCCCTCCGGAATAAAGTGGAGGATCAGCCCGACAAAAGCGGAGGGGCGCCCGATATATGGCACGCAGCTTAAATAAAGCCAAGAAAACAAAGAAAGAAGGCAGAAATAGCATGGCAGAGAATATTGTATTTCAGATCCTGCGCTCCCACCTGATGGAGGGTGAGCTGACGCCAGGGGCCCCCATCGCCATCCGAGTGGACCAGACCCTGGGACATGACCTGACCGGTATTATGGCAGGGCAGACCTTCCTGGCGGTGGGCGCCGACCGGGTGCAGACTGAGGCCAGCGTATTTTATTGCGACCACAACACCCTGTGCGTCAGCGGAGAAAACGCGGATGACCACCTGTTCCTCAAGACCGCGGCGGCCCGCTTTGGGGTGTATTTCTCCAAACCCGGCAATGGGATTTGTCACTTTTTGCACTGCCAGCGCTTTGCCAGGCCCGGCAAGGTGATGCTGGGCGCCGACAGCCATACCCCGACCTCCGGGGCGCTGGGGATGCTGGCCATTGGCAGCGGCGGCTTGACGGTGGCAGAGGCGGCACTGGGGCAGGGCTTTAGGATGAATGTCCCCAAGGTGATGGGGGTAAAGTTGGTCGGCCGGCTGCATCCTGGCGTGACCGCCAAGGATATCGCGCTGGAGCTGCTGCGGCAGGTAAGCGTCAAGGGCGGCATTGGATACATTGTGGAATACTGCGGTGATGGAGTGAAGGAGCTTTCCATCAGCGAGCGTCAGACCATTGCCAATATGAGCATCGAGATCGGTGCGGCGACCGGCATTTTCCCCAGTGATGAGCGGACGGGGGAGTTCCTAAAGGCCCAGCGGCGAGAGAGCGACTATGTGCCGCTGCAGCCGGAGGAGGGTGCAACCTACGACAAGGTGGTGGAAATCGATTTGGACCGGCTGGAGCCGCTGGTGGCGGAGCCCTCCATGCCGGATAAGGTGTGTACGGCCCGCAAGGCAGAAGGTGTGAAGCCGGGTTCGGTATTTATCGGCAGCTGTACCAATGCTTCCTATTCCGATATTGCCCGGGCGGCGTGCATCCTGAAGGGGCATAAGGTGCATAAGGATATTGACTGCACAGTGGCGCCCGGCTCCCGGCAGGTGCTGGCGCAGCTTATTAAGGACGGGGTGTTGGCGGATTTGGTGGAATCCGGCTGCCGCATCCTGGAGTGTGCCTGCGGACCCTGCATCGGGGTGGGGCAGGTGCCGCCCCATAATGGCATTTCGGTACGGACCGCCAACCGGAACTTCCCCGGCCGGTGCGGCAGCAACGATGCCTATGTTTACCTGGCCAGCCCGGAGACCGCGGCGGCCACAGCAGTGACTGGGCATATCACTGACCCGCGCGACCTGATGGATGTCAGCGTATTGGCAAAGATCCAGGAGCCGGAGGCGTATATTATCGATGATTCTTCGCTGATCGCGCCCGAAGAAACCGCCGACCGCCACGCAGTAGAGGTCATCAAGGGACCGAATATCTCCGAGCTGCCGATGCGTGGCCCGGTGCGGGAAACCATTGATGCCGGGATTGTGCTGAAGCTGGGGGATAACATCACCACCGATGATATTATCCCGGCTGGGGCCTCCATCCTAAAGTACATCTCCAACATTCCGGAATTTGCGAAGTATACCTTCTGCTATACCGATCCGGACTTTGTGGACCGGGCCCGCCGCATGGGGCACAGCGTCATCGTGGGCGGGGAGAACTACGGACAGGGTTCCAGCCGGGAGCATGCGGCCATGCTGCCGATGTGTCTGGGTGTGGAGGCGGTCATCGCCAAATCCTATGCACGGATCCATAAGGAGAACCTGTTCAATTACGGCATTCTGCCGCTGATTTTTGAAGACCCGGCGGACTATGAAAAGCTGCAGCAGGGTGACCGGCTGGTGCTGGAAAATGTGCCGGAGGGTATCCAGGCGGGACGGCTGACGGTAACCGTACCGGAGCGTGGCCTGACGCTGACGGCGGTGCTGGAGGCTTCTGACTACGATAAGAACCTGCTGCTGGAGGGCGGCGCGCTGAACCACCTGGCCAAATTGCAGAAACGCTAAGCGAAAAAAGAAGCTCCCGGCCGGAAAGCTGGGAGCCTTTGTACTGCTTCATTTTGGCGCAGTATTGGGATGCTTTGATAAAGCAAGCCCCCGGCTTATGAACCGGGGGCTTTTCATTTTAACAGACTCGGTAATCGCTGGCGGCAAGGGGGATATCCCCGCCGTGTCGGCGAAAATATTCCAGCAGCAGCTCGGACATTTCGTGGGGGATCTCCCGCACGACCGGACAGCCGACATAGCAACCGTAGCCGCCGGTGCCGCTGGCACGGTAGCTGTTCAGGCAGATGGTGAATTCATCGGTATCGGCGACCGGGTGGCCATCGACCAGGAGAGAAACGACCCGCTGACCGACTGGCCGAGAGATATCATAGGAATAGGATACCCCGGCATAGTAATCGTAATTGTAGTGCTCCACCTTGGGCTCCAGGAAGCAATCCGAGACCCGCAGGGTATTATCCTCTCCACGGGTGAAGTAGGCGGCGCTGCGCTCCATAGCCTGGCGCAGCACAGCCCCGGTGATGCGCAGCACGGTGAGGGTATTGGTATAGGGGTAGGCGATGAGGAGATCCCGACGGCGCACGACCTGCGGCAAGCCGGCCACATCATTGGCCAGGCTGGCGGCGGAAAGCTGTGCCCCGCTGACCTCCAGCTGAACGGCATTGAACAGGTCGGCCAGGCCGCTGCCCTCCGCGGCCATTTTTAGGGGAGCATCCGGCAGCAGCGGGTGGGGCAGGTGACCGACCACCTGATCCAACCAATCCTGCGCGCCATGTTCCATCTGAGCAAACTGCCGCAGCCACTGGGGATGGCAGGCTCCGCCGGCGGGGATGGTGTGGCTGGAAAGCCGCTTTTCCGTACCGGAGACGACGGCCTCGATCCGCAAAAATTCCTGGCCGCGGTCGGAGGGCTGCACCACAAAGGTGCCGGAGACCATCTGCCCGGGGACCGACATGTGCTGGTGCCCGGTAAGCAGGATATCAAAATCAAGCTCTTGACAGATGCGGTAGGCGACATTTTCGTGGGTGGAGGAAAGCACCCGGCCGGTGGTAAGATCCCGCTCGAACCCACCGTGATAGACGCAGAGGTTGAGGTCGGTTTTGCCGCGGAGCTCTTCCAGTGCCGCGGCGGCTGCTGGAATGGGATCGGAGATGGTGATGCCGGAAAGATGCTCCGGCCGTTCCCAAATGTTCACATAGTCGGTGACGATGCCGACGATACCGATGCGCAGACCGTTTTCCAGCGTATGGATGCAAGCCGGGAAGCGCACCCCGGCGCCGTCCCAGCGGATATTCTGACAGACGCAGCGGGCCCGCAGGGCGTTCAGGTAGCTTTCCAGGTAGGGCATGCCGTAGTTAAAATCGTGGTTGCCCAGTGTGACATAATCGTAGCCGCAGCAGTTCATCATCTCGGCAAAGGGGGCGGCATTTTGCAGGGTATCGTGGCAGAAGGCCCCCAAAGGAGAGCCCTGCAGCAGGTCGCCGCCATCAATGATGAGAGTGTTGCCATCGCGGGTGAAACGGCTGGCGCACTTGAACAGGCCGATGTTACGCTCCTCCCGGCTGCGGTAATCGGTGGGGTAGATATAGGCGTGAAGATCGGAAGTGAAAAAGATGGTGAGTTTTTTACTTTCCATAGTTACCCCCGTGCCAGCCGGACGCGGATCTTGGCGGAAATGGCCTCGATGATGAGCACCAGGATGATAAGCCCCAGCAGGATGGCACCGACCTCATTCCAGCGGTAGCTGCTCATGGCAAAGATAAGCGGTGCACCGATACCGCCGGCCCCGACAAGGCCCAGTACGGTGGCATCGCGCAGGTTCATATCAAAGCGGTAGATGATGGTGGAGGTGAAATCGGCGGTGAGCTGCGGCAGGATGCCGTAGCGGATCTTCTGGAAGGTGGTGCAGCCGGCGGCATCCAGAGATTCCAGGATGCGCTTATCCAGGTCCTCGATGCTCTCGATGAACATTTTGGAGACCATGCCGATGGAGCACAGCGACATGGTGAGCAGGCCAGCAAAAGGCCCGGGACCGGTGACGCGGATAAACATAAGTCCATAAACAAAGGCGGGAACGGTGCGGATGGCGGCAATGATCATGCGGCCGATGAGCGCAATGGGCCGGGGGACCAGGTTGCTGGCGGAAAGAAAGGAAAGCGGCAGCGAGATGACAGCGCCGACGATGGTGCCGAGAAACGCGATGCAGAAGGTTTCCAGTAGCAGGTAGGGAACGCCATTGGTGCCCAGGGTGAACAGCAGCTTGGGGGAGGGGTGGAAGATGCCGGAGAGGATGTTCTTGGCGACCTCCAGCCCGTTGCCGGTGGGATTGCTGACCCGGACAGCTGAAGCGGACCACGCCAGCAGACAGGCCACAATAAAGGCGGCCAGCAGCTGCCAGATCCAGGTTTTGGGCGCGGAGGCATAGGCTTTTTGAATTTTATTCACAGCGGTACCTCCTTTTAAGTCAGGCGCTTGCGCAGGGCATGGCTGATCCCCTCGATGATAAGCACGGTGATAAAGAGGACAATGAGGATCATGCCAAGGCTGTCATATTCGCGCCAGCCGATTTTTTCATTCATGATAAGTCCCAGACCGCCGGCGCCCACATAGCCCAGAATGGAGGCATAGCGGACATTGCCCTCCAGGCAGAAGAGCGAAACGGAGAGATAGGTGGGCAGTACCTGCGGGAATACCGAGGTGACAAAGGCCCGGATACGGGTAGCGCCCAGAGCTTCCATGGCCTCGAAGGGGCCCATATCCACTGTTTCGATGACCTCGAAGAGCTGTTTGCCCACATAGGCAAAGGTAAACACGGCAATGGCACAGGTACCGGCCATGGTGCCGAGGCCGAAGATATAGGTAGCGATAAGGGCGCAGACCAGTGTGGGCAGGGTGCGTACCAGGCTGAGGAACAGCCGGACGATGGAAACCACAATGCGGTTGGTGACGATATTGCTGGCGGCGGCGATGGCAAAGGGAACGGCCAACACCGCGCCGATGAAGGAGCCGAGGAAGGACATCTTGATGGTATCCCACAGGGGAGTCCAGATCTTGGAGAGATAGGCGGTATTGGGCGGGAACATGGCCACCAGAATATCAAAGAACTTGCTGCCTTTTTTTACGAGGACGGTGAAATTGAAGCCGGTGATATGGACAGAAACCGCCCCCAGCAGCAGGATGATGAGGAGCACGAGCCATGCACGGCTGCGCTTTTCCTCCACCACAGCGCCGCTGGGCAGGGTGTAACGGCGGGGCTTAAAGATACGGTCGTAGAGGCTCATGCGGTCGCCTCCGTTTCGGCATCATCCCCGTAGATGGCATTCAGGACGGCCTGATCTACCTGCTTGGAGGGACCATCGTAGACGATGCGCCCGGCCCGGATGCCAATGATGCGGTCGGCGTACTCAATAGCGAGCTCCACATGGTGGATATTGAGCAGAATGGAGATGCCCATTTCCTTATTGATGCGGACAAAATCCTGCATGACCTGACGGGCGGTGACGGGATCCAGCGCGGCGACCGGTTCATCGGCCAGGATAATCTGCGGGTCTTGGGTGAGGGTGCGGGCCAATGCCACACGCTGCTGCTGGCCGCCGGAGAGCTGGTCGGCACGAATATAGGCCTTATCTAGGATGCCGACCTTATCGAGGGACTCCAGGGCCTTCATTTTATCCTCCCGGCGGAAAATACCCAGCAGTACCCGCCAGAATGGCATATCCGGTACGCAGGCGGAGAGAACATTTTTGATGACGGTGGTGCGGGTGACCAGATTGAAAGACTGGAACACCATGCCGATGCCCCGGCGGAAACGGCGCAGGCTTTTGCCGGAAAGGGTGCTGACATTGATGCCATTTACCATAAGGGTGCCGGAGGTGATGCGGTGCATCCGGTTGACGGAGCGCAGCAGGGTGGATTTACCGGCACCGGAACGGCCGATGATGGCGACAAATTCACCATCCTGGATGGTCAGGTTTACATCGTCCAGCCCCACGGTGCCATTGGGGTATACCTTGGATACATGGTCAAATTGAATCATACGGTCTCCTCTTCTGCGGTTAGAATACAGGTCTCATTCATAAACCGGGATACACACGCTGGGGATGTATTCCGGTTTGGGAACGAGAATGGGGAGGACCGCACAGAGGAAAGCAGTAATCTGTGCATGTCCTCCCCGCATATGGGATGGAAATGAGAAACCGAAAGGTTAGTTGGCGGCGCTCAGCTCCTGGATGAGCTTCTGAGCGGCACGCTCGCTGTCATAATCGGAAGGCTGGGCCTTCTGATAGCCATTGTGGCTGTAGATAGCGATAACTTCCTTGCCGGCATCGGTATTGCCGATATTGATGAAAGCGTTCTGCAGAGCAGCGATGAACTCATCGGTCATGATCTCGGAGTTCTTGCTGACGGAGATGGTGTCATTGTAGATGGGGGCGGTAACACCGATGACGCCGGTCTCCTCCCAGATGGAAGCCTCACGGCTGAACTCGGTGTTCCAACGCTCGGCATAGTCGCGGCGGGCATCGGCATAGGTCACCAGGACATCGACCTGACCGGAAGCCAGACGGGCAAAGGCGCTGGCATAGGAATCGGACTGAACGGCACTGGCGAGATCAGAGATGCCCTTGCCGTAGTGATCCTGCAGCCACAGGGCGGGATAGATGTAACCGGCAGGGGAAGAGGTGCCCATGACGCTCCAGTTGGCGCTGTTCAGGTCTTCCCAAGTCAGCTCTTCGCCGTTATTAACCTTGGCGAGCAGCTCCTGACCCTTATCGGAGGGGCCGGCGATCATGAGAGCACGATAGGAAACAGCCTGCTTTTCGGAAGCTTCGGTGGGCTGGCCATCGTTCCAATCCTTGGCGTTATCGGAATCCTTGCTGAGGCCGTTACGGGTGGCAGTGAGGATGACCTCGGCGCCGTCATCGTACAGAACATAGGTGCCGCCGGGGATGAGGCCAACATCGATGGTGCCGGCTTCCAGACCTTCGCCGACTGCCTCGTAGGTGGTGCCGACGGTGATCTCAACTTCGCCGACCTCGTAGCCTTCTTTGGCCAGCTCTTCCTTGAGCATTGCCTTCAGGGGCTCGGTGACGGTGATGATCTCGGCGGGCTCACGGGAAGGAACGAAAGCGACCTTGAGGGTTTCGATCTTCTTGGTATCCGTGTCATTGCCGGGGGTGGTGTTGTTGCCGCAGCCGACCATCATGCTGAGGATCATGACGACTACCAGCAAAAACGCAAACAGCTTTTTCATTTGTTTTTCCTCCATAATGATTCTTCATTATCCTTTTTGCCCGCGGTGTGCGGGCAACTGGCGGTGCAGCAAACTGGGCAGCCTGCTACACTATCTAAAGTATAACATGCTGCCCCGCGAAATTTTTTTCTGTTTTCGTAAAAAAAGTATTATCTTACGGCCGGCGGTCACGGTCAAAGTAGATGGCGATGAGATCCTCAAAGGCCAGAATAACATGGCCGAAGAAGGGATTGGGAAGGCTGCCGACCAGCGTCTGTTTGGAGCCGTCAATGACAAAAACAATATCAGCAAGCCGGGCCAGGGCGGAATCCCCGCGCTTGGTAAAGGCCATGATCTTGTGACCGTGCTGCTGGGCGTGACGCACATCGTTAAGCACCGGCTCGGTCTCGCCGCTTTGGCTGACGGCAAACATCACCGAGGGTTCGCTGCCGCCGGGCAGGTGATGAGCATCCTGGAAGAGCATATAATCGTAGAAATGGACATTATTGAACACCATAAAGCCGCAGATGGAAAGCCGCTGCGCGATGTAGGAGCCGACGATATTGGAGAAACCGGCACCGGTGGTGAACATCTTTTCCTGGCGGGAGGCTTTGAGCAGTCCGCAGAAATCATCAATGAGGGTATCAGAATAGTTATCAATGAGGCTTTTGAGATTTTCGGCATTGCGGCGTTCATCCCGGCCATTCAGCTGACGGCTGAGATAATAATACAGCTCGCTGTACCCCTCAAAGCCCAGCCGCTTGCACATTTTTACGATGGTGGCGGTGGAGACAAAATTTTCGGTGGCGACCTGCTGAATGCCAACCCGTTTTTCCCCGCGTTCCAGGTGCGCGGCTATACTGGTGATGATCTTCTGCTCGTCTTCCGAAAGCAGATTGGTAAGTAAGAAATAATTATCGCCCATGCGCTGGCATCCTTTCCACGGTTGATTTTATACATTATAGCACCTTGTTCGGCAGAGTTCTACCGGTATATTGTAAAATCGAACGGTGCAAAGGGGGTAAAATCACATGAACTTTATGTGAATTTTACGGATGAGGGCTTGCCTTAAAGTTAGCTTTAGGTTGTAAAATACAATTATATTAGACTCTCCCGAAAGGAGCAAGGCAATGGAACCCCCCAAGATGAAATATAGAATAGCGGCGTTGATGTTGGTGCTGATGCTGCTGGTGCTGGTTTGGGAACGGCAACCGTACCGCTTCCTGGTCCGGGGTCAATTATTTTGTGAGCTATGTGCAGGCGAATACCGGCAGCGGGCTGGTGGGCGACGCGGCGGCCCCATACTACACAGGGGAACCGGGGGATGTTATCGCCATGGGCAACGACCATTTCCGGCACATTGTGATGATAAGCGAAGTGCTGACGGATGAAAGCGGCAATACCGTGGATTATCTCATTTGCTCCAATACAGGTGATCTGTGCGATTTCCCGGCTGGGGCGTACTTTTACACCTATCAGCAGCTTATCAAAATTTACGGCTGGAACTGAATATCGCCAGGGCTTCCGTTTTACCAAACGGGAGCCTTTTGCGTGCCGGGCGATTCTTTACATTCCGGGCAGTCAATGCTATAATTATCTTTTAACGATAGACTGGAAAGGAGACGGCGCTGTATGGGACTTCCCGCCCGTTTGGTACGCTCGCAGCTCAATTTTTTTAAGCCTTTTGTGGCGAATTGCTCGCTGGAGGTGACCCGCAAGGGACAGGATAAATTGGGCGAGCTAATGGAAGCGATCCACAAAAAAGATGTCATTGTGCGGGATTATTCGTTTGAGCGCTTTGAAGGCGCCTGGCTGATCCCGCGGGATGAGCGCCGCAGCGGGGTGATCCTATACCTGCATGGCGGCGGCTATACCTGCGGCGACCTGGACTACGCCAAGGGCTTTGGCGCGACGCTGGCTGATGAATGCGGGATCAGAGTATTCTGCGCCGCCTACCGCCTGGCCCCGGAAAGCCCCTACCCAGCCGCGGTGGAGGATGCACTGGAGGCCTACCGCTACCTGCTGGAGAAAGGTTATGCGCCGGAGCAGATTGTGCTGTGCGGGGAAAGCGCCGGAGGCGGGCTCATTTGCGCGCTGTGCCTGCGGCTGAAGGAGATGAACATGACAATGCCTGCGGGCCTTATTGCCATTTCACCTTGGACGGATCTGACCTGCTCCGGGAAAACCTATGAGGAAAACCGCGAAGCGGACCCATCCTTGACCGAAGAGCTGCTGCGCTTTTATGCCGATTGTTACACCGGTGGGCTGACCTCCAAGGAGGAACCGCTGGTTTCACCGCTCTTCGGTGATCTGACCGGTTTTCCGCCAGTGCTGCTTTTTGTGGGCGGGGATGAGATATTGCTGGATGATACCCGCCGCCTGCATCAAAAGCTGGTGGACGCCGGCTGTGAGAGCAAAATGATCATAGCACCGGAACGCTGGCATGCCTATGTGCTATATTACCTCAATGAGAATATGTCCGACTTTGAGGAGATGGGCAAGTTCCTAAACCGGGTGATGGGCGGGGAACGCAAGCTGCGCTGGATGCAGCTGGATAACGCCGCGAAAATCTATCCCGCCGCCCGCCGCCGCAACTGGAACAACCTGTTTCGGCTTTCTGCTACCCTTACTGAAACAGTGGATGTGCCGACCCTGCAAACCGCGCTGGATGTGACTGTACGGCGCTTCCCCTCCATTGCCGTTCGGCTGCGCCGGGGAATGTTCTGGTACTATCTGGAGCAGATCCCGGCGGCGCCGGCCATCCAGCCGGAAAAGAGCTATCCGCTGGTGCATATGCCCTTTGATGATATCCGCAAGTGCGCATTCCGGGTGCTGGTGTACCGGGACCGCATCGCGGTGGAATTTTTCCATGCGCTGACCGATGGCACCGGGGGGACCATCTTCCTAAAGACTTTGCTGGCGGAGTACCTGTGCCGCCGGTATGGGGTAGAAATCCCGGCGACTGATGGCGTGCTGCGCCGTCTGGACCCGCCCCGTGAGGAGGAGCTGGAGGACAGCTTCCAGAAATATGCGGGCAGGGTAGAGGCAAGCCGCAAGGAAGCGACCGCCTACCACCTGAGTGGGACACCGGAACCGGATGGCTACCTGGACCTGACCACGCTGATGGTGCCAGCCGCCGAGCTGAAAGCAAAGGCCAAGGAATACGGTGTGACGGTAACGGAGCTGCTGTGCGCCGCCATGATGAAGGCGATTTTGAACCTGCAGGCTAAAAAAGTACCGAGCCGCCGGCGCCGTCGTCCGGTAAAGGTGCTGGTGCCGGTAAACCTGCGCGGGCTATTCCCCAGCCAGTCGCTGCGGAATTTTGCCCAGTATGTTACACCGGAGGCGGATTCCCGCCTGGGGGATTACACCCTGGAGGAGCTGTGCCGCATTGTACATCATCGCATGGGGCTGGAGGTCACCCGTAAGAATATGAGTGCCCGCATTGCCACCAATGTAAACAGTGAGCGCATTCCCATCCTCAAGGTGATGCCCCTGTTTATCAAAAATTTTGCGATGAAGATGGTATTTGATACCGTAGGCGAGTGCAAGAGCTGCCTGTGCATGTCCAATCTGGGTGTGGTACAGGTGCCGGATGCCATGCGGCCGTATATCCGCCGGATGGATTTTATCATTGGTGTGCAGGCCAAGGCACCGCACAACTGTGGGATCATTACCTGGGGCGATACAGTTTATATCAATATGATCCGCAATATCCGGGAGCCGGAGCTGGAGCGGCATTTCTATGAGGTGCTGCACTGGATGGGCCTGCCGGTAAAGGCGGAAAGCAACGGGCGCTGAAGGCGCCAAGGGGGGAACAGCTATGTATTGTGTTAAATGCGGTGTGGAGCTGGGCGACAGCGAGAAAAAATGCCCGCTGTGCGGCACCACGGTCTTTCACCCGGAGATGGAGCCGCCCAAAGGGGACGGGCCTTACCCGCCGGAGGAACACATCCACAAGGAAGTGAGCCGCAGCGGCGCACTCTTTGTAGTGACGGTGCTGACGGTACTGCCTATTGTTATCTGCCTGCTGTGCGATTGGCGTATCAATGGTGGAATCGTATGGTCGGGCTATGTGACGGGTGCGCTGCTGGTGGGCTACATTGTCATCGTACTGCCGCTGTGGTTCCGCCGGGGGAACCCCGTTATTTTTGTCCCGGTCGATTTTGTGGCGCTGGGGGTTTACCTGCTGTATATCGATCTGGCTACCGGTGGGCGTTGGTTCCTTTCCTTTGCTTTTCCGGTGGTGGGGGCGGCAGGTATTATTGTCACGGCAATGGTCATCCTGCTGCGCTACCTGCACGGTGGACACCTGTTTGTATTCGGTGGGGCGTTTATTCTTTCCGGCGGGCTGATGGTGCTGGTGGAATTTCTTATCAACCTGACCTTTAAGCTCCATGATGCTCTGCTGTGGTCCATTTACCCGCTGGCGGCCGGCATCATTTTAGGGCTGACGCTCATCATTATCGGCTGCTGCCGCCCGCTGCGGGAATCGCTGCAGAAAAAGTTTTTCCTGTAAGCCATAAAGCAGTACAGTGCCTGAAAAGGGCAGGAGGGATCCTATGAATCTTCAGCACATGAAATATGCCGTGGCTGTGGCGGAGACCGGCTCCATCAATAAAGCGGCGGACCGCTTGTTTGTGGGCCAGTCCAATCTCAGCCGGGCCATCAAGGAGCTGGAAAACAGCCTGGGTGTTGCTATCTTTGAGCGCAGCGCCCACGGGATGGAGCTGACCCCGGAGGGCGGGGTGTTCCTGCGGTATGCCAAGGCGATCCTGCAGCAGGTGGATGAGGTGGAGCATATGTTTACCGAAGGCTCCGCCAAGAAAAAGCACTTTTCCATCTCGGTGCCGCGCTCCAGCTATATCTCGGAGGCCTTTGCCCGTTTTTCCTGCGAGCTTTCCGCCGATGAGGAGTTTGAAGTCTTCTACAAGGAAACCAACGCTATGCGTACCCTGAAGAATGTTCTTCAGGACGACTATAAGCTGGGCATCCTGCGGTATGCCGAAAACTACGACCGCTACTATAAGGAATTGGTGGAAGAAAAGGGTCTGCGGTGTGAGCTGGTGGCGGAATTCCGCTATGCCCTGCTGATGAGCAAGGACTGCCCGCTGGCGCAGCAGGAGAGCATCACCTATGAGGACTTGAAAAACTATATCCGCGTGGCCTATGCCGATCCGTATGTCCCCTCGCTGCCGGCTTCCGAAGTGCGGCGGGAAGAGCTGCCGGATGATATCAACCGGCGCATCTATGTCTTTGAGCGGGCCAGCCGCTTTGAACTGCTTTCCCGCAACCCGCAAGCTTTTATGTGGGTTTCACCGGTTTCGCAGGAACTGCTGGAGAGGTATTCGCTGGTACACCGCCCCTGTGTGGATAGCCGCCGCCGGTATAAGGATGTGCTCATCTACCGGCAGGACTACACACTATCTCCATTGGATAAGCAGTTCATCGCGCAGCTTATTGCTACCAAGCGGGAGCTGCCGGATAATTGGGATCAGTAAGGGCACCCCTGCCCTTATTGCCGGAAGGTATTTGATGTATAAAGTGATTGAACGGAAGGCGTCTGCTGTGACAGGCGCTTTTTGTATACAATTTTCGCCTGCGGTATATCGATAAAAGCAATACCGATATTACAGAAAAGCAATTCCCATGGCGAATGGGATGTGATAGAATAGCCTTGGAAAGGTACCGCTTATTATCGATATCACATCAACGGATTGACAAGAAGGGAAAGAATACTATGAATACCAAAGAGATCAAAAGAGCCACGATAGGTCGCCTGCCGCAATATCTGCGGTATATCAGCTCCCTGCCGCAGGAGATTACGACCGTTTCCGCTACCGGCATTGCCAAGGCGCTGGACCTGGGCGAGGTGCAGGTGCGAAAGGACCTGGGCGCTGTATGCGGCGCGGGGCGCCCCCGTGTGGGTTATGACCGTGCTGAGCTGACCACCTGCCTGGAGGACTGCCTGGGCGGCCGCCCGGTGGCAGCGGTAATAGTGGGTGCAGGCAAGCTGGGCCGCGCACTGCTGGATTACGCCGGTTTTTCGGAATATGGTACCAACATCCTGGCGGCATTTGATTTGAATGTCCCGGCAGAGGGCGACCGCAGTGAGCTGAAGCCGGTGCTGCCCATGTCGGCGCTGGCGGATTTCTGCGCCGCGAATAATGTCAGCATCGGCATTGTTACGGTGCCTAAGGAAGCCGCGCAGGCGGTGACTGATGTGCTGTACCGCAGCGGTGTGCGGGCATTCTGGTGCTTTGCACCCTGCCGGCTGCAGCTCCCGCCCGATGCTGTCATCCAGTACGAGAATCTGGCGCTTTCTTTGGCGCACCTGAAGGCACGCCTGTAACCGGAAGGAGGTCGAGCGATGAATCTGGATCGTATCATTTCGGTGCAGAACAGCATCACCGTTTTTCGGGATGGCGACCGCTGCCTAAAGGTTTTTAATGAGGACTGCGCCAAGGCGGATGTCATCAATGAGGCGCTGAACCAGGCCCGAATGGAGGAAACGACCGTCACTGTCCCCAAAATTCTGGAGGTGACCGAGGTAAATGGCAAGTGGGCCATTGTTTCGGAGTACATCAAGGGTGAAAATCTGGAACAGTTGATGGAGCGCTATCCCGAAAAGGCGGGGGAGTATATGGAACTTTTCGCCTCTCTGCACTGCCACATCCACCAGCAGTCCTGCCCCATGTTCAAAAAGCTCAAGGATGAGCTTCAGCGCAATATCAACAGCTCGGAGCTCTCCGCCACCGACCGGTATGATCTTTATTCCCGGCTGGAGCGGATCCCAAAATATAACGAGGTCTGCCACGGCAACTTTGTGCCGTCCAAGGTCATCATCAGCGCTGCGACAGGAGAACCATATATCATTGATTGGTTCCATGCCACGCAGGGCAATGCCGCCGCAGATGCCGCGTTGACCTATTTGCTGCTGCGGATGCGCGGCCGCAGGGAGGAAGCCGAGCAGTACCTTGCCTTGTTCTGTGAAAAAAGCGGAATCGAACCGCATTATATCCGCCGCTGGATGCCGCTGGTGGCGGCTTCCCAAACGGTAGTAGCCAATGCCCGCAGCCGTGCCGTGCTGCAGCGGTGGATCGATGACCCCGCAGGGGCGCAAGAGATGGAAACAGAGGTGAATGAAGCATGAAAGTTACAGTTTGTATCGGGTCTTCCTGTCATGTGCGCGGCTCCCGCCAGGTGGTGGAGCAGCTGCAGGATCTCATCCGGGATCATAACCTCAGCGATGAGGTGGAGCTGTGCGGGTCCTTTTGCATGGGCCAGTGCCAGCTGGGTGTCTGCGTAAAGGTGGATGATGAGTTCTGCTCCGTCACGCCGGAGGGCACCCGCGCGTTCTTTGAGGAAAAGGTGCTGAAGCCCCTGAATAAGCAATAAACCGCCGCGGCGGGGAGGAAGCTTCTATGGAATGTCTGACCCTGAAAAAAGCCAATTGCAAAAACTGCTATAAATGCATCCGCCACTGCCCGGTCAAGGCTATTCGCTTTTCCGGCAACCAGGCGTATATTATCCAGGATGAATGCATCATGTGCGGTCAGTGCTTTGTGGTCTGTCCGCAGGATGCCAAGCAGATCGTCAGCGAGGTAGGCAAGGTGCGTGTAATGCTGCAAAGCGGCGCGCCGGTGGTAGCCAGCCTGGCCCCCTCCTTCATTGCCAATTACGCCGGCAGCGGCATAGAGGAGATGCGGGAGGCCTTGAAAAAGCTGGGCTTCTATGATGCAGAGGAAACGGCCCTGGGCGCTACGGTAGTCAAGCGGGAATATGACCGTATGGTGGCAGAGGAAAACCGGGATATTATCATTTCCTCCTGCTGCCCATCAGTCAATTTGCTTATCCGCCGGTATTACCCGGCGCTGCTGGGATATTTGGCACCAGTTATGTCCCCTATGCAGGCCCACTGTGCCGATATCAAACGCCGCATTCCCGGCGCTAAAACCGTATTCATTGGACCTTGTGTGGCCAAAAAAGAAGAAGCCCAGGAATGCGGCGAAGTGGATGCCGTACTGACCTTTGATGAGCTGGCCGAATGGCTAAACCAGGAGAATATCACTGTGCAGCCGGCCCGCGAACTGAAAAAGGGCGGCCGGGCGAGGCTGTTCCCCACGGCAGGGGGCATTCTGCGCTGCATGGAAAAGCCCAACGCAGGCTATACCTACATGGCGGTGGATGGTGCCCAAAACTGTCTGGAGGTGCTGGAGGATCTGCTGCATGGCGGGCTGCACCACTGCTTTATTGAAATGTCGGTGTGTACCGGCAGCTGTGTGGGCGGGCCGGTCATGGAAAAATTCCATCGTTCCCCGGTGCGGGATTACCAGGCGGTGGACCGTGTGACCGGGCAGCAGGACTTTGACCTGCCCCAGCCTTCCTCAGCCCAATTGAGCCAGAAACGCCTGCCGCTCATCAAGGAGCGCCATCTGCCATCAGAGCGGGAGCTTGCCGATATCCTGCGTCAGATGGGCAAAAAGAAGCCGGAGGATGAGCTGAACTGTGGCTCCTGCGGCTACAATACCTGCCGGGAAAAGGCCATTGCCGTTTATCAGGGCAAGGCGGAAATCTCCATGTGCCTGCCGTATCTGAAAGAGCGGGCCGAGAGCTTTACCGGAAATATCGTCAATAATTCACCGAACGGCTTTATCCTGCTCAATGAAAAGCTGGAAATCCAGCAGATCAACCGGGCGGCGTTGCAGATGATGAACCTGCCCTCTCCCTCCGATGTGACGGGAGAACCGGTCGTCCGTGTGCTGGATCCGGGGGATTTCTTCACCGTATTGGAAAGTGGGCAGAGCATCGAGAAAAAGCGCATTTATCTTTCGGAATACGACCGCTATGCTGAGGAGACCATCATCCCTGATCACGAGTTCCATCAGATCATTTGTATCCTGCGGGATGTGACCGAGGAGGAACGGGTTCGCCGGCAAAAGGAAGAGCTCAGCCGGCAGACTGCCGAGATTGCGGATGGTGTGGTGGCCAAGCAGATGCGCATTGTGCAGGAAATAGATTCCCTGCTGGGCGAAACGGCCGCTGAGACCAAAATTGCCCTGTATAAATTGAAAGGTTCGGTATCCGATGAATGACCTGTGTGTAGAGATTGGCTACAATAGCATCAACCATGTGGGTGAAGAGCTGTGCGGCGACCATGTGGAAGCGGTAGGACAGGGGGAGGATTCCTCGGTGCTGGTGCTGGCCGATGGTCTGGGCAGCGGGGTAAAAGCCAATATTCTCTCCATCCTTACTTCCCGCATCATTTCTACCATGATCGCCGAGGGCCTGCCGTTGGAAGAGTGCGTCAAGGCCATTGCGGCCACGCTTCCCATCTGTTCGGTGCGCAAGGTGGCCTATTCCACCTTTACCATCATTCGCCTTATCAATAATGAGGTGGCGGAGATTATCTGCTACGATAATCCTCCGGTCATTCTTATCCGGAACGGTGTACCCACCGATCTGCCCGGCCGGGATATGATCGTGGGGGGAGATAAAAAAGTGCATAAATCCGAGCTGCGCCTGCAGGAAGGAGATATCCTGGTGGCGGTGAGCGATGGCTGCCCCCACGCCGGTATTGGGGTGGCATATAACTTTGGCTGGCAGCTAAAGGACATTGCTGACTTTATAGCGACCGCTTCGGTGGCCGGTTACAATGCCAAGACGCTTTCCACCATGCTGGTGGAGGAGTGTGACCGCTTGTATGGCGGCAAACCCGGCGATGATGCCACCGCCTGCGTGGTGCGGGTGCGCCGCCGCGCACCGGTCAATATTCTGTTTGGCCCGCCCCGCAACCGGGATGACGACGCCCGCATGATGACGCTGTTCTTTTCCAAGGGCGGCATGCGCATTATCTGCGGCGGCACCACGGCATCCATTGCTTCGCAGTATCTGGGGTCGCCCATCACCACCGAACTGCACTACCAAAGCAGCGGCCTGCCGCCCATTGCCCACATGGAGGGTGTGGACCTGGTGACAGAGGGCATTATCACCATCAGCCGGGTCATTGAGTACGCCAAGGATGTGCTGGATCAGAACGAACGCCATGAGGAATGGGGCTATGGTCACGATGGTGCCTGTCTTATCAGCCGGATGCTGTTTGAGGAAGCGACGGATGTCAATTTCTTCGTTGGCCGGGCGGTAAACCCCGCCCATCAGGATCCCAACCTGCCCATCAGCTTCAATATCAAAATGAAGCTGGTGGAGGAGCTCTCCGAGCTGCTGCATAAAATGGGCAAGAGGGTCAAGGTCATGTATTTCTAAAAAATAAGGGGGAGCCCATGAGAAAGTTTGATACCAAGGTGCAATACCTGAAATACAAGGTGCTGCGGGAGGTGGCCCGGCAGGCCTGGAATGATACCCTGCTGGATAATGTCATGTCCATTCCGCGGGAGCTGGCGCCCCGCAATGCCGAGACCATCTACTGCTGTGTCTACAAGGAGCGTGCCATCCTGAGCGAACGGGTACGCATGGCCATGGGCGGCAATAAGCAGAACCCCAATGTCATCGAGGTCATTGATATCGCCTGCGATGAGTGTCCCATGGGCGGCTATGAGGTCACCAATTCCTGCCGCGGCTGCCTAGCCCGCCGGTGCGAGGATGCCTGCCCTAAGGGAGCCATCACCTTCCACAACCATGTGGCGCACATCGATAAGGCCAAGTGTGTGGACTGCGGTGCCTGTGCCCGGGTCTGCCCTTATTCCGCCATTGTAGACCGCAAGCGTCCCTGCGAGAACGCCTGCAAGATCAAGGCCATCACCATGAATGAGAATAAGGCCGCCGCTATTGATAACAATACCTGCATTTCCTGCGGTGCCTGCGTTTATCAGTGCCCCTTTGGCGCCATCACCGATAAATCCTATATCCTCAATGTCATTGATATGATAAAAAAGAGCGGGGACAATGAGAAATACCATGTCTATGCGGTCATTGCCCCCTCCATCTCCAGCCAATTCACCTACGCCAAGCTGGGACAGGTTGTCACCGGGCTGCATCGGTTGGGGTTTTACTCGGTGGCGGAGGCCGCCCTAGGTGCCGATATGGTGGCCGATGCCGAAAGCCGCGAACTGGTGGAAAAGGGCTTTCTGACCAGCTCCTGCTGCCCCGGATTTGTCAGCTATATTGAAAAGGCCTTCCCGGAATTGAAACCTTATATCTCTCACAATCTCTCTCCCATGGCCACCATTGCCCGCTATCTGAAGGAGCATGATGCAACGGCCAAGGTTGTCTTTATCGGTCCCTGCACGGCCAAAAAGGGGGAGGCCGCCAAGCAGGAAGTCCGCCCCTATGTGGATGCCGCAATGACCTTTGAGGAGTTACAGGCGCTTTTTGACAGCCGGGAAATCGATATCACTGCGCTGGAGGAAGGAATGCTGGATGAGGCCTCCTACTTCGGACGCATTTTTGCCCGCTGCGGCGGTTTGGCGGAAGCGGTGGCCCAAGGGATCAAGGAGCATGGCCACACCGATTTTGAGCTGAAAGCAACCTCCTGTGACGGTATTGAACAGTGTCGCATTGCCCTGTTCAAGAAGAGCAAAAAGCTGCTGGATGCCAATTTCATTGAAGGAATGGCCTGCACCGGTGGGTGCATCGGTGGGGCAGGATGCCTGACCCACGGTCCCCGCAGCCGTGCCGAGGTAGATAAATACGGGATGGAAGCCAACGATAAAACCATTACCGAGGCGTTGGCAGCTCTGGAGCCTAAGCCCTAAACATAAAACAGAAACAGTGCGTACCGCAGGCTGGCAGTGCGCACTGTTTTAGGTTTGTACAGGGGGCAGGTTTGGGGCCCGCAGAGCAAGCCGCCCTGCGGCGGCTTGCTCTGCAGGCCCCGCCCTTCGCACAAACTTTCCCTATGAAAAAGCCGCCCCTGTCGGGGCGGCTCTGTTTTTATGCAGCTAAGGCTGTCTTTGCAGCGATGCCGCAATGGCCCTGGCGGCTTCTACCGTCAGATGTGCGGCAGTTGAAAATTCCTCCGAATGGACCCGGCGGAACATGCCCACCACGCCAATGGTATACCGTACTCGCCCTTCGGCATCGGCTATAGGCGCTGCAATGGCGCGCAGGCCAATCCGGTGCTCGCCATCTTCAATGGCATAACCGCGTTCCCGCGTAGCAGCCACATCAGCCTGGATTTGCTCCGGGGTGGTGTGGGTATGGGGGGTGTAGGCGACCGGCTCGCCGCGGCACACCTGCCGCATAGCATTCTCATTCCACGCCAGGAACACCTTGCCCTGGGCGGTGCAATGCAGCGGCATACGGGTGCCGGGCGCTAATGCGACACGCAGCGGGTTGGGGGCTTCGGTGACCTCCAGCAGCAGGGCATCGGTGCCATCCAGTGCCGCCAAGAATGCGGTCTCGCCTGCCCGATTGGCCAGGCCTTGCAGGAAGGGCCGACTGATGGCGGTAATGTTCCGGCTGCCGCTGGCCGCACACCCCAGTTCAAACAGGTGTAGCCCCAGTCCGTAGCAGCCATCCTCAGCGGATTGTTCTACCAACCCGGTTTCCCGCAGGGTGGAGATAATGCCGTGCAGGGTGCTTTTGGGCAGCTCCGTGCGCCGCGCAATCTCCCGCAGCGGCATGGGCGTGCCAGCCTCCGCCAGGATCTCCAGGATTCTGACCGCTTTTTCAATTGATTGTACCCGTCCGCCTGCTTCCAGCATGTGTGTGTTCGCCCTCCCGTTTATCTTATAAGAGAATAATGCTTGGCTTATATTATACTGCTTTTTCGCATAGGTTACAAGTCGGTTTGCACGGAAATGGGAAAAAATATTTGATAATGCAGCATCGAAGCATAGAAGCATCCGGCCATCGTAAAATGGCCGGATGCTTCTATCAAAGTTTTGTTTACGCGGCAGTCTTTCCCTCTATGGTGCCAATGGAGTTGGCTGCCAGAGCATTGTAGGCATCTTCGCTCAGGGTGGTGTGGTAGAACAGCTTGAAGTACTCGGTCACCTCGGCCTGCAGATCATAGTCGGCAGTCTCCGGATAAAGCAGCTTGGCCATCCACATCATGCCCAGCATACGCTGAACAGAGGGAGGAAAGCCCATCCAGTTGTAGGGACCGATGGGCACTTCGTAGTAGGTGCCGTTCTTGATGGCGTTGACGCCCTGCCAGGCGGGATCCTCACCAACGGTAGCGTATACGCTGCCGGGGGCAAACAGAATCACATCAGGATTCCACTTCAGGATCTGCTCAATATCAACCTCGTTGCCGGTGCCCTTGGAGGAGGGGGATTCTACAACTGCCAGGTTGTTGGAAAGCAGGTCAATGATCTCGGCATGGTAGCTGCCCTTGGCGATGACATTTTCGCCCTTATCACCCAGGCAGTACAGCAGGTTTACCTTCTTTACGCTCGCGGCGATCTCATTGGTGCGGTTATAAATCTTGTCGCAGTACTCACCCAGGGTGTTGCCCTCGGTCTCCTTGCCCAGCAGGGTGCCCAGGGTGCGGTAGGTATCCCCCATGCTGCCGGTGTAGCAGTCAATGTGAACGAAAGGAATCCCGGTCTGCTCCTGCAGAGCGTTCAGGTCATCGGCCATGCCGTCCTTCTGCTCGCCTACATCAATAACCACCTCGGCACCGGATTGCAGCAGGGTTTCCAGGTTCAGCTCTCCCTTGCCGCCGTACAGCTGGCCCAGCAGAGGCAGATTGTAGTACTCATCGGGGATCAGCCCCTTGGCCTCATCCGCCCAGCCGTTGGCGATACCGACCATCATATCGGGAGCGATGGCGAATACCACGATCTGGGCCAAAGGACCGGAAATGGCGATCTTACTAAGATTGGCGGGCAGGGTCACTTCGCGGCCCAGGGAATCAGTAAAGGTGCGGGTGGCGGGCGCGGGATCCGGGGTAGGATCATTGTTCTGTCCGCAGCCGGTCAGCGCCAGGGTGGCGATCATCATGATTGCCAGCAGAACGCTAAGCATTTTTTTCATATCTTTTCTCCTTCTGTTTGTTCTTTTAGGATTTTATAACTCAGGGATATCCCTGCTGTCGAATTGGATAATGCCCATTACCTTAGGCTGCGGCAGGTACCATGGGAATTCAGTATCCCCGGTGGCGGTCAGCCGCGCGCGTACTGCTTCTTCGGTCACGGCAGCGCCGCTCCGCTCGTAGATCTCAAAAAAACGACAGGCGTCGTCCAGACTCCGGAAAGGCTGTCCCATTTCCAGCGTCAATGTTTCGCCGGTATGGGGGATGCCGTATCCATCCAGAAGCGCCATGGTGTCGATGTAGCTTTCGTGGCCCATCTTCTGCTTGCCCAGCGAGAAGCGATGCTCGCTCCAGCCCTTTTTGATGATGATAACGGGTCCACAGCACTGCTCTTTAGCGATGCGCAGCGCTTCGTTCCCAGTGCCAAAGAAGCAGAATACCATGGCATCATAGGGCTCATCGGGCGGCAGTTCCGCTATCTCACCGCAGCGGATATCTACATTCTTGATTTTTTCTTTATCGCAATTTGCGGCCAGAACCGCCAGTGCCTCCGGGCTTACATCTACCGCCGTTACTTGTCGGCAGTAGGGGGTCAGCTGCAGGCTGAGGTACCCCAACCCACAGCCCGCATCACACACATGGGCGTTTTCGGGCAATCGCTTGGCAAGGTATTCCGCCAGCAAATGGTGGTAGTCGCAGTGTTCGCTGGCATCCCGCAAAAAGCGGATCATATCTTCATTCCAAATAAACATCAGTCATCCTCCTTCAGCAGCGGAATGATCAACCGTCCTTCTTCCGCTTCCGCCAGGCGGGTCTTGATGCTATAAAGTGTCTCCAGCAGTTCAGGGGTTATCACCTTCTCCGGAGCGCCGTCAGCGCAAATCACGCCATCGTGCAGCGCCAGGATGCGGTCCGAAAAAAGCAGTGCCTGCTGCGGATTGTGGCTGGAAAGCAGGATGGTATACCCCTGCCGGGCCAACGCCCTTACCCGCTGCATCACCCGCAGCTGGTTGCCGTAGTCCAGGCTGCTGGTCGGCTCATCCATGATGAGCAGCTCAGTCTGTTGGGCTAGTGCCCGGGCAATCAGCACCAGCTGCTGCTCGCCGCCGGAAAGTCTGCCGTAGCTGCGGTTCTCCATGTCTGCAATCCCAACCTGTGCCAGGGCTTCTCGTGCTATGGCCACTTCCTTGGTGCCGGGGCTTTGCAGGCCCCGTACCCGGTGTGTGGTGCCCATTAGTACCATCTCCAGCACAGTATAGTGGAAGGTAGGGGTATGGGTCTGCGGGATATAGGCCACCTTGGCCGCGATCTCCCGCGGCTGCATGTTTTTTACCTCTCGGCCCTCTATGGTGATGCTGCCCTGGTAGCTGTGGTACAGCCCCAACAGGCAGCGGAACAGCGTACTTTTTCCGGCGCCGTTGGGTCCCAGCACCGCGATCAGCTGCCCTTTTTGGGCAGCAAAATCCATCCCATGCAGAATTTCATTTTTTCCGTAGGAGAAGCGCACGCCCTTGGCTTCTATGGCAGGGTAGCTCATACGCCGCCTCCTTTCTGGTGCATCAGGTAGATAAAGAACGGCGCACCGATAAAGGCGGTCAGAATGCCGATGGGGATCTCCACCGCCAGCAGGTTCCGGCTGATGTTATCCACCAGCAGCAGGAAAGTGGCCCCGAACAGCATCGAAGCCGGGAGCAGCTTGCGGTAGTCATTGCCGATATACCGGCGGCACAGGTGGGGGATGACCAAACCCACCCAGCCGATCAGACCGCTGACCGAAACCGAAGCGGCGGTGACCAGCGTGGCGCATACCACTACAATCAGCCGCAGCAGGGCGGTATTGATCCCCAGCGCGCGGGCTTCTTCCTCGCCCAGGGTCAGCAGGTTCAGCCGCCAACGGATGAGCAGCAGCGGGATAAGCCCCAGCGCCATCGGCAGGATTGCAAAGCGGATATCCACCCCGCGGGTGCCGGAAAGACTGCCCATCAGCCAGTAGGTGATTTCCGGAAGCTTACTGCCGGGGTCCGCCACCAGCTTGATGTAGGAAGTCCCTGCCGAAAAGAGCGAGCTGACCATAATACCGGCCAAAATCAAGTTAACAGTTTTCTGCCCCGGGGCACGCTGACCGATCACAAAGACCAGCAGCACCGTAAGCAGGCTGAAAAAGAAAGCGTACAGGGTGATCATAGCGGAGGAACGCCCATGCAGAATGGCCAGTGCCGCGCCAAAGCAGGCACCGGTGGAAGCACCCAGCAGATCGGGGGCCGCCATCGGGTTCTGGAAAACGCCCTGGTAGCATGCACCGGCGGAAGCCAGACAGCAGCCCACCAGACAGGCCATAATAATGCGGGGCATCCGGATATTCAGCACGATGGTCTCCATTACGGAGGGCCAGGTCACCGGCACGGCAAACAGCCGCTCGGTAGCAAAGCCAAAAGGCTTACCTGCCCAGTTTACCAGGGCGGTCAGCACCCGCTGCAGTCCCTCGGCCATCAGCCCCAGGAACTGCCCCAGTGTAAGGGATACCCCATACCGCCCCAAAAAGAAGGACCCCCAAAAGACCGCCAGCAGCAGGGCGGCCAGGGCCCACAGCCGGGCAGCGCCGCCTGTGGAACGATCCTTTTTCAGTTGTTTGGCGGGGGTGGTCATATAGTTGCTCTCCTTGCGGGCTATCTCTTATCCTAACTATAAAATATCCGCAATAATTTTGCAATACAAAATTATAATTTCGAAAATCAGCAAGACTCGATTGTCTCGTTACAGAATAATGGTACAGATAATTATAGCCCCCGCGCGTGGCGGGGGCAATGATTATTATTCGGCATTAGCGAAATATTATTCGGTAATTCAGAATTATATACTTTTCCTCCGAATATCTTATTTCGTCGCCTGCCGGAATTCCTTTTTTCCGTAGAAGAACAGCGCCAAAGCGCCGGGCCCTACATGGGCACCGGTCATCGGCTCGTAGCAGGCATTAATGATGTTCTTCGGCGGGTGGTTGCGGTTCAGCAGTGCAATCAGCGCTTCCGCGTCCTCGGGGCAGTCGCCGTGTGCAATGCCAATAGTCTCGCATTCGGCATGTTCCACATAACGGTCATATTGTTCCGCCATCAGTTCAATGGATTTCTTCCGGCCCCGCACCTGCGCAAAGCATACGATTTTTCCCTCCGGGTCCCCCTTCAGCAGCGGCTTTATCTGCAAAACGGTGCCAACGGCAGCCTTCAGGTTGCTGATGCGTCCGCCTTTTTTCAGGTATTTCAGGTTATCCACGGTAAAGACCTGGCACATATTATGGCGGCCTTCCAGCAGCCGGTCGGCGGCGGTATCGATATCCACCCCTTCGGCACGGTATTCCACCGCCTTTAGCACCTGCAGCCCCTCTCCCAGCGAAGCCGAAAGGGTATCCACCAGCCGTATTTTCCGTTCCGGGAATTCCTCCCGCAGTGTGGCGGCGGCCACCTCGGCGGAAGCATAGCTGCCGCTGATGCCGCTGGACATCCCCACAAACAGGATATCCCGGCCCTCCCGCAGCAGCGGGGTAAAACCGTCAATATACCGCTGCGGCTCCACCAGCGAGGTGGTCACATCGGTTCCGGCCCGAATCATATCATAGTAGGCGTGCCCATCAAATTGCTCCAGGCTGGTCACCCGGTGCTCCTCCCCATTATAATAGAAGGAAAAGGGGATCAATTCCACCCCCAGTTCCTCCAGCAGGGAGCAATCTAAATTGGCGGCAGTATCGGTAAAGATTTCGTACAAGATGTAAAACCCTCTTTCATCTAATATGCTTCATTAGATTACAACATTTTTATAATCATGTCAAGCTGTAATATTCATCACAAATTCTTGCGGGCACCTTTCCTATGTGGTATAATATCGCCAAAAGAGAGGTGTGCTGCCGTGAACTTTGATAAAGATCTGGTAGCGGGCAAGCTGCGTCGCTGGGACCGCTACCTCAACCGCTATCATCTTCCCGCTTGGGAGGAGATCCCGGATATCGGACTGTATATGGAGCAGGTCGTTACCCTGCTGCGCGGCTATCTTGATTATCTTCCCCCTGAGCTCAAGGAGGAGGAGGCTGTCACTGCCGCTGCCATCAATAACTATGTGCGCACGCGCGCCATGCCCGGCCCCGTCAAAAAGCGCTATTACCGACTGCACCTGGCCTACCTCATTATGATTTGCACCCTCAAGCAGGGCCTCGGTATCTCACTGGTGCAGCGGCTCATCCCGTCGGAGCTCACCGAGGAGGAACTGCGTCCCATCTACACCGAGTACATCGGGCGTCACAGTCTGGCCGCCGTTTATTTCACCCGGGAGGTGCGCGCCGCCTGCGCTACCATTCTCAAGCATGAGGACGAGGAGCCGTCCATGCTGGATACTGATCGGGTGGAGGACATCATCGCCACGGCTGCGATCATTGGTGGTTTCTCCCGCCTGCTGGCGGAGAAGCTCCTGCTGCTGGAAGGCCACACCGTAGAAGATGGCGGCAGCCTGGAACTTCTCCCGTAAAACCGGGCACAATATACCCCATAAAGAAACCCGCAGCAGCCCCATGACTCCTGCGGGTATTCTCACCCAAAGATCAATTTCAGATTTTTCAAAAAAATTTGCTCTCCGGCGCAACCAAACCTTCTCACTTGTTGTCTATATGGGTGAGGGCACCGATCCGGGAGCGGGAAAGGAGCGCCCGATGGAGGACGAAAAGATCATCGAGCTTTACTGGCAGCGCAGCCCGCAGGCCATCGATGAAACTTCCCGTAAATACGGGGCATACTGTATGCGGCTCTCCATGAATATTCTGATGAACCGGGAAGACAGCGAGGAAAATGTCAATGACACCTACCTGCGTGTCTGGAATGCCATCCCGCCGCAGCGCCCGCAGTTTTTCGCGGCGTTTCTCGGGCGCATTGCCCGCAACCTGGCCCTGAACCGCTATAAAGCCCGCGCGGCCGAAAAGCGGGGCGGGGGAGAAGTGGCCCTTTCGCTGGAGGAACTGGCGGAATGCCTGCCATCCGGCAGCGAGCCGCAGGATGAGGCCGAAGCCGCTATGTTTTCCCACCTTCTCAGCGAATTTTTGCGCACCGAAAGCGAGGAGGCCCGCCGGGTGTTCCTGCAGCGATATTTCATGTGCTGCCCAGTCGCGCAGGTCGCCGACCACTTTGGATTTTCCGAAAGCCGTGTCAAATCCATGCTGCTGCGTACCCGCACCCGTCTGGCAAAATATCTTGAAAGCGAGGGATGGACCAAATGAAGCATGAAGCACTGGCGTCCGCCGTCACCGCCATTGATGACGACCTGCTGCAGGATGCTATAACGGTACCGCCCGTTCCTCGCCGTCCGGCCTTTGGCCGCTGGGGCGCCATAGCGGCTGCCCTGCTGCTGGTATTTGGCATCTCGGTGCTGTGGCAGCAGTCCGGTACGCTCCGTCTTTCGGTGGGGAATACCATCATCGGCAGCCAGCCGGTGCCGGCCATAACGGAAGCCACCCCACGCGCCGCCGCGGAGCCCGCGCTCTATACCCTTGGCAGCCTGGAAGTTCCCCTGACCCTTTCCGGCCGCGGGGAATGGCAGCTTTCTACAGCCGATGGCGAATTGCGGATCACCCAGGGAGATGCCGTTTCCGCCTGGAGCGGCACCCAACAGGGCCGCGGGGCCTGTACCGTTCTTTGGGCCATCCCGCAGCCCACGGCGGGGGAAACCTACCGCCTTACCCTCAATGCGCAGACAATGACCCTTTCTCAAAATGAGCAGGGCGTCTGGATGATACAAAAAGCTTTATAAAAGAAGGAGAAATTGTAGCATGAAAAAGATCATTTCCATTCTGCTGGCAGCCGTAATGGTGCTGGCCTTCGCCGCTTGCGGCAACAATTCCGGCAATAACGGCGGCAATGACGCGGCCGTCACCGATCCGCTGGAGGTTCTCAGCAAGACCTGGAGCAGCCTGCCCGAGGAGGATAAATTCCCGGCCTCCGGCGGCGATAACGGCAGCCCCGTGGATGACAAGCCCGGCAAATTCGATATTTCCGATACCGATAATCTGGATTATATGCTGTCTTTCCCAGCCGGCAGCGTCGACCTCATTGACAGCGCCGCCTCTCTCACCCACATGATGAATATGAACACCTTCACCTGCGGCGCCTACCATGTAAAAAATGCCGCCGATGCCAAGACGCTGGCCCAGTCCCTGCGTGACAGTATCCAGTCCCGCCAGTGGATGTGCGGCTTCCCCGATAAGGTCGTCGTTCTCACCGTGAATGAGGTCGTTGTGGCCATGTACGGTGATGAGGAGCTCATCAACAGCTTCCGTGATACCCTCACCGCTTCCTATCCCGCCGCCGTCATCGATTTTGACGAAGCCATCCAGTAATCGTTTCGGGGGGATCAGCTTATGCTGTTTTCAAGCATCCCGTTTCTCTACTACTTTCTGCCGCTCACGCTGCTGTGCTATTTTTTGGCGCCGCGCCGGGCAAAAAATGCCGTTCTGCTCCTCTTTTCCCTTGTGTTCTATGCGTGGGGCGAGCCGAAATATGTCCTATTCATGGTCGTATCCATTCTGCAGGGCTATTTCTTTGGGCGGCTGGTAGAAAAATATCGTATCAGCAATCCCCGGCGGTCAAAGCTCTTTTTGACCGCCTCGGTCCTTTTCAGCCTGCTGCTTTTGGGCTACTGCAAGTACGCCGATTTCTTCATCCGCAGCTTCAATGCCGTGACCGGCCTTTCGGTGCCGCTTCTGCGGGTGGCGCTGCCCATTGGCATCAGCTTCTACACCTTCCAGATCCTCAGTTATGTGGTGGATGTCCACCGGGGCACCGTGGCCGCCCAGCGCAATCTCATCGACCTCGGCACCTATATCGCCATGTTCCCGCAGCTCATCGCGGGGCCCATCGTCCGCTATGCCGATATCGAACCCCAGCTTAAGGAACGCCGCTCCACCCCGGCCATGGTCGCCGCAGGCGCGCAGCGCTTTGTGCTGGGCCTGGGTAAAAAGGTCCTCATCGCCAATGTGCTTTATCAGCTTATCACGGTGTATAAGGCTACCACCCAGCCCTCGGTGCTGTACAGCTGGATGTACGCCGCGGCCTATATGCTGCACATCTATTTCGATTTTTCCGGTTACAGCGATATGGCCATCGGCCTGGGGAAAATTTTCGGCTTCACCTTTGCCGAAAACTTCAATTATCCCTATATCTCCCGCAGCGTCACCGAATTTTGGCGGCGCTGGCACATGAGCCTTGGCTCCTGGTTCCGGGATTATGTCTATATCCCCATGGGCGGCAACCGGGTGGCCCCGGCCCGCCGCTACCTCAATATCCTCGTGGTATGGATGCTGACCGGTCTTTGGCATGGCGCCGATTGGAACTTTGTCCTGTGGGGCCTGTTCTTCGCTGTGTTCCTCATCCTGGAAAAAGGTTTCCTTTTAAAGCCCCTGCAAAAGCTCCCCGTCCTCAGCCATCTTTATACCCTGCTGCTGGTCGCGGTCAGCTTTGTCATCTTCGATAGCGCCGGCCTTTCGGAAGCCGCCGCCCACCTGAGCCGCATGTTTGGGGCGGGCGGGGTGCCGCTTGCCACCGGCGAAGCGCTTTACTACCTCGGCAGCTATGCTGTCACCTTCATCATCGCCATCATCGGCGCTACGCCCTATCCCACCCGCTGGATGAATCGCCTTTCCGAAGGCCCCAAAACCGGCCGGGTGCTAGCGGTCGCGGTCCCTGTGGCCCTGATGGCCCTGTTGGCGGTCGTCACTGCCTACCTGGTGGATGGCTCATTCAATCCGTTCCTCTATTTCCGCTTTTAAGGGGGTGCCGTATGCAAAAGAATAGTATAAGAATTGTTTTGACCACGGTGCTGCTGGGCGTTTTTCTGGTCGGCTTTTCCCTCTGGGCGGCCATCAAGCCCGCCGATGCCGCCTCCGATGCGGAGCGCCGCTCCCTGGCGCAGCTGCCTGCCCTCACCAGCCAGTCGCTGCTTTCCGGCACCTTTGCCGATCGCTTTGAGGACTACGCCACCGATCAGTTCCCGCTGCGGGATGAGTTCCGTACGCTCAAAGCACTTACCGCCACAGGGCTGCTGCGTCAGCGGGATAATAACGGCCTGTACCGGGTGGGAGATCATCTGGCCAAGTTGGAATACCCCATGAATACTGCTTCCCTTGACCATGCGGCGGAGCGCTTCCGGTATCTCTACGAAGCTTACCTGAAGGACGCCGGCAGTCGGGTGTATCTGTCCCTCATCCCGGATAAAAACTACTTTATGGCCGCGCCCAATGGCTACCCCTCCATCGATTACGAGCAGTTTGCTGAGGAACTGCAAAGCCGCACCGGCTATATGCAGTATATCGATATCTTCGATCTGCTGGAGTTGGAGGACTACTACCGCACCGATGCCCACTGGCGGCAGGAGAAGATCCTGGATGTGGCTGCCCGGCTGGCGGGTGGCATGGGCGTGGAGCTTACCGGCAGCTACACCAGAAAAACGCTGGAAAAGCCCTTCTATGGTGTTTACTACGGCCAGGCCGCGCTGCCCATCGCCCCGGAGGAGATGAACTATCTCACCGGTGGCGCCATCGATACCGCCGCGGTCTATAATTACGAAACCGATACCGAGGGCGGTATCTACGATGCGGAAAAGGCCGCGGGCCGTGATCCGTATGAGATGTTCCTTTCCGGCTCCGTGTCGCTCCTGCGCATCGAAAATCCGCAGAACACCTCCGGCCGCCGGCTGGTGATCTTCCGGGATTCCTTTGGCAGCAGCATCGCACCGCTGCTGGTGGAGGGCTATTCCTCCGTTACGCTGGTGGATATCCGGTATCTCGCCTCCAGCCGGCTGGGCGGCTTTGTCGATTTTACAGGCTGCGATGTGCTGTTCCTGTATAGTGCCGGCGTCCTCAATAACAGCTCCACCCTAAAATAAGCCAAAGAGCCGCTCCTTTTGGGAACGGCTCTTTTCATTTTTTGTATTTATGCGCTCTTTTTCTCCCGTCGGGCCCGGTAAATGGCCCGGACCGTCAGCAGCACCACAGCCGCCGCCAGCAGATTGATAAGGCCGGAGACCACCGGATAGTACCAGCTGGCGGCTTCTGCACCGCCCAGCACCTGCCACAGCGGGGCCAGCCAGCCATGCAGCCCCAATACCACTGTCCACCCCAGTGCCAGCGGGGTGTATTTCTGCCAGCGGGTGTGCCGCAGGGCCAGCACCACATACAAGATAAGAACCGCCCACAATGCCCAGGAGATCAATAGCCCAATTCCGAAATACTCCGACTGGTAGGCGATCGGGTTGATCACGCTCCCCAGGCTTACACCGCCAAACCAGCGCTGCGCGGGCAGCAGGATTGCCAGCAGCGTCCCGCCTATAATGATCCGCCCGGCATACCGCCGCAGCGTCAGGCACAGCACCGCGCAGATCAGAAAGTACGCTGCCGGGATCAGCAACGCCAAATTGAGCACCAGTGCCAGCGCCGCACACAGCAGTCCCACCCCCAGCAGGATATACCCAATGGTTTTCTGCCCGCTGGGGGTTGCTGGCTTCGCAATGACCGTATCCACCGGTATCTCCTCCGGGGCTTCGGCCGTTTCCTCCGGGGACTCTCCCTTTACCAGCTCATCCAGTGTGATATGGTACAGCCGGGAAAGCGCGATCAGCCGTTCCAGATCCGGCAGCCCGGCATCGGTCTCCCATTTGCTTACGGCTTGACGGCTCACGCCCAGCTGCTCCGCCAGCTCCCCCTGGGAAAGCCCCAGCTTCCCCCTGTAATATGCGATCCGTTCACCCAGTGTCATTTCAGCATCCGCCTTTCATGTTTTGTACCGCAAGAGTATCATGGAATGGGGGTGCTGTCGACCAACCCCTCATGGATTTTTAGCAACCTTCCGTTGCCCCCCTCTGTTTGGAGGGCTTTCGCGCGTTTTCTTACCTATATTATATAGGAAACGCTCCGCTGGCTATTGCGGCCTTCACCAGGCAGTAGAAGAGCGGCGTGGATAGGACACAGAACAGCGTGGAAAGCAGACACACCCGTGCGGCCATATCCGCTTCCTCCTGGTAGGTGATGAAGAAGGTGCACAGCACCGCAGAGAGCGGCGCAGCAAAGCACATCACCACCGTCATCAGCGTCACCTCGGTAAAATGGATCCACCCCAGCCGCTGGCACAGGCACAGCAGCGCCAGTGTATACAGCGGCGCAATAAACATCCGCAGAAAGGCGATGAACCACGCCTTGCCGTCCCGCAGCGCGTCGCCCAGCCGGGACTCTCCCAGTGTCGAGCCGATCAGCAGCATCGCCAGGGGGTTCACCAGGGTGGCCATCTGCGGTACCACCGCGTACAGTGCCGGGAATCGCAGGTCCAGCCGCAGCAGCGGTATGCCGCCGGGGCAGGGAAGCAGTCCCTGTGTCAGCCAGATGAAGAACCCCGCGAACATAGCCAGCATCACCGGCGTCAGGAACGCTTTTTTCAGATTTTGCTTCAGGCTGCCACCGGTCACCGCCACCCCGCTGATGGAATAAAAGGCGTAGAGGTATAGCATCACCCGGAAAGCGATAGCTACCATGCTGGCGGAAAGCATCGATTCCGACGGATTTTCCCGGTAAATAGCCCGTAGAATAGGCATGGCGTATAGTGTCTGCTGTCCTATGGCAAAGCAGATGCCATATAGGTTGGCCTTCCGTCGGCCGTATTTAATAAAAATAAGCTGCGACAGCGCGATCATCGAAAGATACAGCGCAAAGGAGATCAGCAGGATCTGCACATTGCGCCGCAGCTCCCCGCGGGCAAAATCGGTCATAAAGGCATCAAAGGCCAGGCACGGCACCGTCAGCTTCAGCAGCAGGGCATTCAGTACCGGACGGCTTTCCGCCTTCAGGATATTTTTCTTCCGCAGCCCCCAGCCGATCCCGATGGTCAGCATGGCGGCGCAAAATACGCTCAAAAAGGATTGATCGGTCAGCAGCCCGGCCGCAGAGGATAACATAGGATCTCCACTCTCCCATCACTTGGTATACCTTATTATAATAGGATTCCCTGGGTCGGGTGTCAATATCGCATTTCCGCAGGTTTCTGCCAGCCGCTGGCCCGCTCGCCATCTCCCGTTCTTTCCCGCAAAAATCACACAAATTTCACATCAAAACCCCTTGCATTCCGCCGTGGGAATGGGTATAATAAACTTTCAACGATGGAGCGTCCGCCCCAGTCGATGAACCTTTTGAAACCCGTATTACGGAATACTTTAATTACAGGAGGAACATCTGACATGAATCTCGAAAAATACCTTGATATTACCCCCGAGCTGCAGGAAGCCATCAAAAACGGCGAGCCCGTTGTCGCCCTGGAAAGCACCATCCTCAGCCACGGTATGCCCTATCCGGAAAACCTCTCCTTTGCCGCAGAGGTGGAAAAAGAGATCCGGGCTTGCGGCGCTCACCCCGCCACTATGGCGCTCATCGGCGGCAAGATCAAAGTCGGTCTCTCCCCGGAAGAACTGGAGCTGATGTGCCGCGGCGAAAATGTCGGCAAGGTCTCCCGCCGCGACTTCGCCACCTACCTCGCCACCGGTAAGACCGGTGCTACCACCGTCGCTTCCACCATGATGTGCGCGGCTCTGGCTGGCATCCATGTATTCGCCACCGGCGGCATCGGCGGCGTTCATCGCCATGGTGAGGTCACCATGGATGTCTCTGCCGACCTGCAGGAGCTGGCCCGCACCCCCGTCGCCGTCATTTGCGCCGGCGCCAAGCAGATCCTCGATATCGGCCGCACCCTGGAGTACCTCGAGACTATGGGCGTCCCCGTCATCGGCAATGGCACCAGCGATTTCCCCGCCTTCTTCTGCAAAAAGAGCGGCTTCGGTGTGGATTACGCCGCCCAGAGCGAGGAGGAGATCGCTCGCATCATCAAGACCAAGCTGGAGCTGGAAATGCCCGGCGGCGTCCTCATCGGCAATCCCATCCCGGATGAATACGCCATGGATTTCGATTACATGGAGGGCATCATCACCAGGGCCCTGGAGATGGCCGATGCCCAGCACATCCACGGCAAGGAGATCACCCCCTTCCTGCTGGCCCACATCAAGGAGTTGACCGGCGGCGAGTCCTTCGCCTCCAATGTCCAGTTGGCGCTCAATAATGCCCGCTGCGCGGCCCGTATCGCTGTTTCCCTGGCTAAAATGTAAAATAAGCGCGGAATCCCCCGGTAGCTTGCTGCCGGGGGAATTTTTTGCCAAATACCACCCCCGCTTTTTGTGCGAGTCACCAAAAATTCTCAAAAAGGTTGACACCCCTGCCCAAAAGTGGTAGTTTATTCTTGCTATTCATATCCCCATGGGGATATTTTTGTGTTTGCGGAGCAAACACAACCCCACCTGCGGGAAAAATAAAAAAGAAGAGAGGTTTATTTTAATGAAAAAGTTTTTAAGCGTCGCGTTGGCATTCCTTATGCTGGCCGTCATGCTGCCGGTTTCCGCACTGGCGGCGGAGGGTTATGTTACCGTATCCGGTATCAAGGGCTTTGAGGGTCAGCAGTTCGCGTCTTTCGCGGAGGCGTATGCTGCCATCAAACCTACTATGGAAACGCTTGGTCTCGGTGAGGAAACTCCCGTAAATGCAGAAGCGTTTGACGCATTGTTTACAGATGTCACCGATGGAAAAGCGACCCTTACCTATACCATTTCCGGTAATGTTACCTACGATGAAGCTTCCTGCAAAAATTTGCTGACCATGGGCAGAAAGACCTCTCATTATCTGACCAATGAACGCCACCTTATCAACTTCAAGTTTGTTGGTGCGACCGGAAGAGACAGCGATACCCTGACTGTAAATTCCAATATCACACTTCCCTATGAGTGGTGGGGGGAGAAAACCACAACATCCATTTCTTTCGAAAACTTGACCATTACGGGCACCGCACCCAATGGTCTGTATCCCACACAGGCCTTCTTCGAGGGCATTAACTTTAAGGTCGACAACTGCAAGCTCGAAGGCATTAAAATCTACCATTATAACAATGTCAAGGGCAATATTACTTTCACGAACAACATCTTCGACGGTACCGGAACGACCGATGCTTATGCTGTGCATTTGCAGGGCAGCGCAACTGAACCGTTGACCATCAATATCAGCAATAATATTATTTCCAACTATGCCCGTGGAATCAATATTGATCAAAAAACCGCTGAAGCTACGATTAAGGACAATACAATCAAAGACTTGTGCGGGATAACCAAAGAGGGTAATACTTATGGTTCTGCTATTCAGCTTACCCAGGGTACCTCCATTACCGTAACCGATAATACGATCAGCACAGAAAATGTAAATGCACTTCATTTCTATAAAGGTTTGGAAGCTGATGTGACTATCAGCAACAACAATATCAAGGCGCCATATCTCCTTTGGAACGAAGCTAATCTCGACCAAAGCAAGATTACCTCTTCCGGCAATACCCTTGATATTGCCAACCGCGACAAGGCAATGACCAAAACTGGTGCGATTGATTCCACCACTACCATCAATGGTACCGTAGTGGAGCATCCCATCGTCATTATCACCCCCACCGAGGACACCCCCAAGACCGAGCCCGAGAAGAACCCCACCACCGGCGCCAATGATGTCGTCGCCGCGGCCGTGGCCCTCATGGCCGTTTCCGCCCTCGGCATGGCCGTCCTCACTCGCAAAAAATAACACATTCCCCTTTTTCGGGAGCCCCTTCGGGGGCTCCTTTTTCCTGCCATTTTACTGCAAATAAAAACCAACATTTAGTCAAATCACACCCATATTTTCCTGCATTCGTAAATTTTCCGTGAAAAAAAGTGAATTATTAACCTTTCACCTGCAAAGAAGGGCCGTTTTTGCCGTATTAGTGGAGGGACTTTCGCCCCCGGCCCCTCCGGCATAAAATATCTTACACCCCACGAAAGGAGATCCCCCCATGAAAAAAATCTACCTCTCCCCGGAGCGCCGTCCCGCTCCCCACGGCCCCTACTTCGGCTATCCCACCCTCTTCGAGCACGATGTCACCACCTCCATCGCGCAAAAAACCGCCGCGGCCCTTACCCGCTGCGGCTTTTCGGTCAAAATGGCCCCGCCCGCGGCCACCGTGCGTGTCCGTGTGGCGGAAGCCATTTCCTGGCAGGCTGATTACTACCTCCCCATCCACACCAATGCCAGCTCCGCCACCCCCAGGGAGGGCTCCGCCCGCGGCCCGGAGGTCCTGGCCTATGGCCAGCCCGGCGGCATCAGCTGGCGCGCCTGCCAAATGACCTACGAGGAACTCATGGCCATTTACCCGGCGGCTGCCACCCGCGGCGTCCGCCAGAATACCACCTTCTACGAGATCAACAGCACCCCCATGCTTTCGGTCTATCCGGAGCTTGCCTTCCACGATAATGGCGCCGATGCCCAGTGGCTGGTAGAAAACCAGGGCGCAATCGCTGAAGCCCTGTGCCGTGGGGTTTGCCGCTGGTTTGGGGTAAATTACACCGTCCCCGCCGGGGAGGACTGGCAGCAGCGCTACCTTTCCCTGCGGCAGTCCCTGCAGGCCCTGCTGGAGGAAAACCCTGCACAAATTTAGTGGGAAAATTTGTGCACCTCCCCAAAATTTCTCATTTAGGTTGACATCCCCTGCCCAAAAGTGGTAACCTTACTCTGTTCTCATATCCCCATGGGGATATTTTGTGTTTGCCCTGCAAACACAACCCCGCCCGTGAGAAAAATAAAAAAGAAGAGAGGTCAATACCAAATGAAAAAGCTTTTAAGTGTTGTGCTGGCGCTGCTCATGCTGGCCGTCATGCTGCCGGTTACAGCCATGGCGGCGGAGGGCGACCCTGCCCCGGTAAATGGTGTTTGGAATGTCACTCCTGCCAACGCACAGGATGTTCTCGATGGTAAGTATGGCTCTATTGATGGTACCACCATTGTACTCGGCAAAGGTGATTACGGCCAGCTGGAATTGGGTCGCGCAACCGCTTACCCCAACAGCAATACGAAGTATTATACTTTCAAGGGCGATTATGATGCTCCGACAGAAGTCAGCGACTATGACACAGCGGAAGCACTCAAGACGACTCTGGCAGATACAAGTACATATCACGGAAACCTCAAGTATACCCGCAGCCTGAACAATGTTACCATTAAGGCCGCAGACGGTGCAGCGGTGAATGTCGCCGGTGTTTCCATGCAATCGGCTCATATATACGGAACTGGAAGCACAACAGTTCATGACTATGTCCTTGATCGTGATATTGCTGATGCCAACGGGTCATTCTGGCTCGTTCATCATGTGAATGGCATCAAGTTTGTAGGGCTGAATTTCACGGGCAATGTGAATATTGCTTCTTCCTTGAATGGCGCTGTCATTAGCGGCTTCACCTTTGATGGCTGCTCCTTTACCACCAATGGAACGGCAAGCAGTAATGGACAGGCGCTGCGCTACTACAATGAGAATAACAATGGTCAGGTCAGTGATCTTACCGTTAAAAACTGCACCTTTACGAATTGCCATCAGGGCGTTTATACAAGCCATATCAAAAATGTCACGGTAAAGGGCTGTACTTTTGATACAACCGGCCACAATGCCATTGCCATTCAGGATTTCAAAGGTACTTGCGACCACGGCAATGTTGTCATCACCGGCAATACCTTTAAGAATGTCGGCGACCGCATCATCCGCTTTAATAATGTTGGTGAGGGTACCACCATCACCATCAGCAATAATACCTCCACCAACAGCGGAGATGCCAGTGGCGAGATTATAAAAGCAACCAGTCGCCCCGAAAGTGTCCAGGTAACTATGTCCGGGAATACCTGGGGCAATGTTGGTGGGAAAGAAGCCAAAAACGGTGCAGGCTTTGAGAATGTGGTAAATGAACCCGGCACCATCACCATCATCGTCCCCCCCACCGAGGATACCCCCAAGACCGAGCCCGAGAAGAACCCCGCCACCGGCGCCAATGACATGGTTGCCGCGGCTGTGGCTCTCATGGCTGTCTCCGCCCTCGGCATGGCCGTCCTCTCCCGCAAAAAATAACCCATGACCCACCCCAAAGCCCCCCTCACCGGGGGCTTTTTCTATGCACCCTGCCCATTGTCAAGCCCCAAAAATGGTAGAATTTTCGTGCACTCCTACAAACTTTTGTTCGCGGCTTTACATCCCCCCATTCTTGTGCTACAATGAAACTGGAGAACTTTCGTTCGCATTCCAAACCGGGAGGAAAACAGGATGATTCTGGGAAAATGGGAGCTGCCCCCCTATGCCATGCTGGCCCCTATGGCCGGCGTCTCCGACCGCGCCCTGCGGGAGCTGGCCATGCGCTTTGGGGCCGTGGCCTGCGTGGGCGAGATGGTGAGCTGCAAGGGGCTGGTGCAGGGCAGCCGCAAAAGCGCCGAGCTGATGGAAATAGGCCCGCTGGAAATGCCCTGCGCCATCCAGCTTTTTGGCGATGAACCGGAGCCCATGGCGCGCGCGGCCGAGCTGGCCCAGCAGTATTCCCCTGCCTGGCTGGATATCAACATGGGCTGCCCCGCCCCCAAAATTGCCGGCAACCGCAGCGGCAGCGCCCTGATGCTGGAGCCGGACCGGGCCGAAAGCATTATACGCGCGGTGAAGGAGGCCAGCAGCATCCCGGTCACCGTCAAGTTCCGCAAGGGCTGGGATGACAGCCACATCAACGCCGTGGAATTTGCCCAAATGGCCGAAGCCGCCGGGGCTGATGCCGTGACGGTTCATGGCAGGACCCGGCAGCAGATGTACGCTCCCCCGGTGGATTGGGAGATCATCCGCCAGGTGAAAAACGCGGTTTCCATCCCGGTCATTGGCAATGGCGATGTGGTGAGCCCCGAAACCGCCAAGGCCCTGTACGAAACCACCGGCTGCGACCTCATCATGATCGGTCGGGGCGCCCTGGGGGCCCCGTGGCTGTTCCGGCAGGTGCGGCAGTACCTGCAAACCGGGGCATATGAGCCGACCCCTCCGCTGGAAAAACGCATGGAGCTGATGGTGGAGCAGATGACCCTGGCCGTGCAATACAAGGGCGAGCGGGTGGCCAGCCATGAGGCCCGCAAGCACTGTGGATGGTACATCAGTGGGGTGCGGGGGGCGGCCCAGCTGCGCCGCCGTGCCGGGGAATTACAGACGCTGGACGACATAAAGCGGCTGGCGGAGGATGTGGTGAAGGCCGCCGCAGAATAACAGGAAACGGCATTTTATCTTGATAAGGGGTTTTGTGGACGGCGGAAAGGTCGTAGGGGGAAGTGCGGCAAAGAGGGTAAGTTAGTGTCTTTCGATGTGTCGTAAAGGCCTGCTTTAGATGAACCTAAGGGGTAAGCCCGCCCCACTGTGGGGTGTCCTCTCTTCTTCCAAGCGTAAACCATCGTTGACGATGTTATTTTTGATTTTCTTTCACTGAATCGTTCTGCGGAGTTTTGATGCGGCAAAAATGATACACGGCATTTGTAATCGCAAAGCCATGGGGGATTCCGTCGAATAGATGTATAATTTGATAATAAAATACAATATGTATAAGAAAGGCCGGAGGGGGCTGCGCCCCGATTCCTTGGCCTGGCACAAAGCCTGTGGAGGAGTGGGCGAGCGGCCGTTTCCCAAGCTAGCCCCTTGCATGGACTTGGCCCGATGGATGCGGACTTTTGGCAAGAGATGCTGGCCCGCCGAATGGCAGAGGGCGGGAGATCTGTCGAAAAGAGTATAAATTTGATTGAATTATACGGAATGTATTTGGTATAAAGGCGGAGTTTCCGCAAGGGGAGGGGAGGGCCGCAGGCCGCCCCGGCGCAGCCGGGGCCAGC